>JGI12316J15309_10007582_pt1 | contig 75855 bp, 59 predicted proteins | sample MarCyaLeptolynsp_FD_15309 | JGI IMG/M metagenome (IMG submission 15309)
ACCACGTTGTTGGCGATGATCAGATCCGCCCGCCGCCCTTCGGCGCGCAAACCGGCCGCCACACGGGTGCCGAAAAAATCGACCAGCGTCTCGATCCCCTTCTCGCGCGCCGCCTGGGCGGGCTGGCGCGCCGGGTCGACCCCGAGGACCTGGATCCCCTGCGCCTGGAAGTTCTGCAGCATGTAGCCGTCGTTCGAGGCGATCTCGACCACCAGGCTGTCCGGCCCCAGGCCCTGGGTCCGGATCAGCTCCTGCGCGTTCTCCCGGGAATGCTTCAGCAGGTCCTCGGAATAGGAGGAGAAATAGACGTAGTCATCGCCGAACATCTCTTCGGCCGGGCGGGTTTCCAGCAGCTGCACCAGGGTACAGCCCGGACAATAGCCGAGCCGCAGCGGCACCAGCGTCTCCTGCTGGGAGGGTCCGACCGTCCCCAGCAGCCCGTCCGACCGCGGCATCCGCCCCAGGTCGAGGATAGGTTTCAGCCCCTGATGCCCGCAGGAGATGCAATGGACCCGGGCACTGTCGGAGGAAAAGTCCGACTGCTCCGCCTCCGGCACCTGCTGGCGCCGGGCGGCGTGGCCTGCCGCGGTGTGCTTCAGCGTGACATCGAGGATGTCGTCGGCGATCAGCTTCTTGATATGGCCGATGCGCTGGTAGCGCGGCCCTTCAAACGCCTCGAGCGTCAGCTGCTGCGCCTGGTAGGCCTCATACAGCGACTGCGCGCCGCGGCGGGCATCCCACTGCGGCCGGAACTGCGGCATCACCCGGCGGATCTTGTCGCAGTTCACCCGGTAGGAACGCTTGTCCGGCCCGGCCCCCTCGGCAAAGGTGACCTGGCATCCCGGCACCACCTCCGCCACGATCTCGGCCAGCTCGCGGATCTGGTAGTTGTGCTCGGTCACCCCGACATTGAACGCCTCGCTGCGGATCACCTCGAGCGGCGCTTCCAGCGTTGCCAGGAAGGCGCGGCTGATGTCCTCGATATGGGTGATCGGCCGCCAGGGCGTGCCATCGGATTTCATGTGGATATTGCCGGTTGTCACCGCCCAGGCGACCAGGTTGTTCAGCACCAGGTCGAACCGGATGCGCGGGCTGACGCCATAGGCCGTGGCCGACCGCAGGAAGGTCGGACAAAAGCCGTCATCGGCCAGCTCCGCCAGCGCCAGCTCCGATTTCACCTTGCTTTCGCCATAGGGGGTGACCGGGTTGAAGGCGCCGGTTTCGTCGATGAAATCCTCCCCCGATGCGCCGTAGTTGGAACAGGAAGAGGAAAACACGAACCGCTGCACCCCCGCCGCCTTGGCGGCGCGGGCAACTTTCATGGTGCCCTCGAAATTGATGTCATAGGTGGTTTGCGGGCGGAAATCTCCCAGCGGGTCGTTCGACAGCGCCGCCAGATGCAGAACCGCATCAAAGCCCAGCAGATCCGCGGTCTCGACATCGCGGATATCCTTGAGGATCGTCGGCACCTGCGGCACCGCACCGCCGGGAGCAAAGGTGCAGCGTTCGTAGAGATCGCTGTCCAGCCCGGTGACCTCATGCCCGGCCGCCGTCAGCATCGGGGTCAGCACGGTTCCGATATAGCCCCGGTGGCCTGTCACCAATACGCGCATGTTCACTTCTCCCACACCGCCCAGGGGCGCTCACCGGAATTCCACAGCTTTTGCAGAATGTGTTTGTCGCGCAGCGTGTCCATCGCCGCCCAGAAGCCCTCGTGGCGATAGGCCATCAGCTGGCCGTCCCGGGCCAGGTTCTCCAGCGGCGCATGTTCGAACATCACCATGTCGCCATCGATGTAGTCGAACACCTGCGGCTCCAGCACGAAGAAGGCGCCGTTGATCCAGCCCTCGGCAGTCTGCGGCTTTTCCTCGAAGGCGGTGACCTGGTCGCCGTCAAACCGCATGTGGCCATAGCGGGCGGGCGGGCGCACCGCGGTGATGGTCGCCAGCTTGCCGTGGGAGCGGTGAAAGGCCAGCAGCTTGTCCAGGTTCACATTCGACACGCCATCGCCCCAGGTCAGCATGAAGGTCTCGTTGCCGATATGGGGTTGCAGGCGCTTGACCCGGCCCCCGGTCAGCGTCTCGTCACCGGTTTCGATCAGGTCGACCGACCAGGGAGCATGGGTCTGGTCATGGCGGACCACCGGGTCGGGACGGCCCATGTTGACCGTGATGCTGCCCGCCAGCGTGCCGTATTCGGCGAAATAGCGTTTGATGTAATCGCCCTTGTAGCCAAGCGCGACGGAGAAATCGTTATACCCGTAATGGGAATAGATCATCATGATGTGCCAGAGGATGGGCATGCCGCCGATTTCCACCATCGGTTTCGGCCTGACCGAGGTCTCTTCGGCCAGGCGGGTCCCCTTGCCTCCGGCAAGAATGGCAACTTTCATAAAACATCTCCTTTGATGGAGTTACTGACAACAGGGATACTCTGGCCGGGGTTGGGGTGATGGGCGCCGCGCGCAGGTCTCTCAGCGGTTGCCTCGCCACAATGGTCGCGCGGCCCAGCCGCAAGGCGGGGACAGGATCGCGGACCGCGTGCAAGGCCGGGGCCAATTCTCCCACCCTTTCGCCACACGGCATACGGATCAATCTCGACCTTGACAAAACCACTTAACCCCCCGGCAGGGGCGAAATATTTGCCCCCTTTTCGGAACGGTAATCCGAAACCTGCACAAGTAAAGGCCGACACCGATTACCGGCTTTTCCAGCTCCGCCCTGGACCGCCGTGAACCGCAGGCGCTGGCTGCGGCAGCCCCCCTCCGGTTTTTGCCGTATCAACCGGCCGCGCTATTTTCTAACCGGTTGGACACAGCCGCGCCGAAGCGGGCAGCCCCGCCCAGACCGCCAGGCTCCCTGTCGACCCGGGGTCTGTCATCCCCCTTGGACTGCCGGAGGCCGCTGAAAAGGAGACCGTTGTTAATGCCGCGTTGTTTGCCCCCCACCATTTTCCGGGCCATGGGTCTTGTGCTGGTGGGCAGCCTGTGGCTCGGCGACACCGCGGCGCAGGACGCCCGGGCACCCCCCTTTCATTCCTCGGAACTCGGCTGGACTCCGGGCCAGGATATCTCCAACGCCTTTGCCGACCTGCTGGCGAACAGGACGTTCAAGGCAGGAGACACGCTCGTCCTTGAGGACACCTACACGATCTCGGGGTCGAACCTGCGGCTGCCCAAGGACTTCACGCTGACCGCCAGCAAGGGCGCGGGCCTGGACGTGCGCACCAGCTCCGCCACCGACACCTCGGCGCTGTTCATCCTGTCCGACGGCGTGACGGTGGACAATGTCACCTTCGACGTGGTGAACGCGCCCACCACCGGCTATGGCGGCACCAACCCGGTCTCGGGCAAGGATTACCACACCAAGCGCGTGCTGGTGGTGGATGGCGACGGGGTCAGCGTCGAGAACAGCGCCTTCTCCGGCAATGTCTCGATGCATATCGACGTGCAGAACGGCGATTTCTTCAGCCTCGCCAACAGCGCCTTTGACGGCGGCTTCTACCAGGTCCGCATCGTCGGCGGGGATGACGCCCGGGTGAGCGGCAGCCATTTCAGGAATTCGCTCGGGGATGGCATCAAGACCACCGCCACCCCGGGGGGCGACGGGCCGGAGCGGATGCTGGTCGAGGGCAGTGTCTTTGAAGACAACCACCGCGACGGCATCGATACGGCTGGCGGTTTCAGGGATGGCCAGGTGCGAAATTCGCTGTTTCGCCGCAACGGTGTCAGCGGCATCGACATCAAGAGCCTCTACAAGACCCCTGCCGACCTCGACCCCAGCAAGCAGAACCACAACATCCACCTTTCCGGCAATGAATTCATCGACAGCCCCAACGGGGTGGTGGTGACCGTGCTCAACCGCGACGGGCTGCTGGACGAACACAATGCGCATCTGATGCCCCATGACATCCGGATCAGCGACAGCATCTTTGAAAACACCTCCATCGCCAGCACCCGCGCCTTCCTGATCAAGGACGGTTATGACATCACCTGGGAGGGTATCACGCTTCTGGGACACATGGACGAGCTGCGGTTCCTGGGCGCCGAAGCGCCGAGCCCCTCGGGCACGCGGATCGGCGGTGAAATTGCCGCAACCGGCGCCCCCAGGCGCTAGGCCGATATGGCAGGGCACCAGTCCCTGCCCTGACCAGCACGATCAGGAACCCTGCGGTGCATGACCTGTGCAGATTTTATCGCCGGGTGATCCGAGCCGATCAACAGCGGCCACACGGCTCGATAAACATGGGCAAAGGGTCCGAGGCCATATTATCGGGGTGGAAAACATCTTGCGCCTGCCCACGGCAAGCCCCCGGACCACCCCCAGCTGTCCTTCGAAATCTCCCACCCAAAATGCAGAAAAGCGGGCCTCTGCAGGCCCGCTTTCCGCAATCTTGTTCGCAGCGCCGAAAAATCGGCCCGCCGCGTATCAGTCGGTGGTGGTGGTGGTGGTGGTGCCAACTTCGTCGTCGTCGTTGGTCACAACGCCCAGCACGACGAGGCCCGCCAGCGCGCCGGCCAGCGCACCTGCGCTCAGGCCGCCGAGGGCGCCGCCGAGTCCAGCACCTGTGCCAACGCCAGCACCGGCGCCCGCACCTGCACCACCGCCCGGAGCCGGGGCAGGTGCGGTCTGAGCGGAAACGGCAGTGGCCGAAGTCAGGGCTGCCAGGGTCAGGGCAGTCAGTAGATGTTTCATTGTCATACTCCTCTGGAGAACTTGGAAAAGGGCCCGTTACGGGCGACCTTAGGGGAGGCCTGCGTTCATTTCAACGCAGGGATTAGCTGCAAAATTGTTGAAATCCTCCTGGCACCGAAGATTTTTTGCCGCCGTTGCCGCAAAACCGCGAAGACTCAACATAAAACAGCCTGGCTCACCGCCACAGCTGGCGAATGCGGATATACCCGACCTCCGGTCCGGCCCATTGCCGGGACTGCCAGACCTGGCTGTGACCCGGGCGAGAATCGATCCAGTAGTCATTGACCACCACGCCCCCCGCCCCCTCGCAGCGTTCCTGCAGGCGGCGGGTCGGATGGGTCAGCTCAACGATCTTTACCGGCTCGGGGCCGAGATCATGCAGGCTGCAGGCCAGCGTCAGCCGGGTCTGGCCGTTGCCCTTGTCCCGCAGCACATAGGTGCGCGCGCCTCCGCGTACGGGACCGGCCTGGCCCGCTGCCGCCGGAACCGAGGCCGACAGCAGCCCGCCACCAAGTCCGCGCGTGGCCGTCACCATGCCCTGGCGCAGCGCCAGCGAGACATTGTCCTGGGTGCGCCAGACCTCGATCCGGCCAGGGTGATCATCACTGCGGCTGAAGCTGCGGATCAGATAGGCCTTGGCATCCCGGTTCTCGATGGTGGCCTCGAGATAGGGCTGGGTCTCCCGGTCCAGCAGAGCCCGGGTCAGCTGCGCCGGCGGCGGCGGCGGGTTGCGGCGGCGCAGGACATACTGCCCCACCGCCTTCGCCACTTCCAGTTCGGCGGAGGATTTTTCCGGACCGCGGGCACAGCCCGCCAGCACAAGGGCGGCAGCCAGCAGGGCCGCAGGGGCAAGACGGAGCATCATCATTCCCAGAACCTCGCGCGCTGGTCTTCCAGGCTCTTGCGGTGGGCCTCGCGCACCTGGCCATAAAGCCGGTCCGGCACCGAGACTTTCTGGCCGCCATCGCGCTGGGTCGGGCGGATGGTCAGCCCCAGGCTGGAGCGCGACGGCTTGCCCAGGAACCAGTCGACCGGAATGCTGAAACGGAAGCCCTTGTCAAAGGATCCCTCGCCGAAATCCTCGGCCGAGACATTGGTGAGGGTGAAGAAGGCGCCGACCAAAAACCCGTTGTTGAATTCCCGGTCGAGCGTGACGGTGCCACCGTAGTCACCGGCCAGGTAGCGGCCCGCGTCCAGCTGCAACTGATAGCCCTTGCCCAGTTCAGCATAGGCCGAGGCATGGCCAGTGAAAGTCTTGTAATCGCGGAAGGAAAACCGCTGGTCGAAATCACGCTGGACGACGTAATTGGCTTCGACACCCAGGCCGAGGCGGCTGTTCACCGGCTTCCACAGCACTTCGCCCGAAACACCGCCATACATGCTTTCGAACAGACCTGCGGTGGTGCGGGCATAAAGGTCCCCCCCCGGTTTCCAGAACCGGCTGACATAGAGGCTTTCCAGGGTGGTGCCGTATTGGGCGTATTCCACCTGATCGGTGCGCACATGCGGCAGCACCGAGTTGGAGGCGCGCCCCTCCTGCACGTTGCCCCAGATGCGTTGGCGGATGGCGCCGGCAATGCGCCAGCCCGGCGCCGGTGCATAAGAGGCCTTCAGATTCAGCCCCACATCCAGCCGGAACGGCTGGTCCGGATCGAAATAGGCAGGCTCGGTATAGGGGCCGATCGAGCTCGTGAAGGCCGGGTACAACTCGGCCGAGACAATCGCCTCCTGCGGCTGCGGGCCCGCGTCCTGCACCCCGCTGGCGGCAAACAGCGCATCCGCCGCCTCGGGAGAGAATTCCAGCGCCTCCAGGTCCGAGCGGCGCAGCTCGATGGCGGCCAGGCCGGTGCCACGGCGCACCGGCACCAGGCGGAAGGTCTCCACCGACGGCGGCAGGGTGCGGGCCAGGGCCCGGGTCGCCCGTCCCGCTGCCTGAGAGGCGGAGCGGTAGCGCGGGTTGCGATAGCGCAGCTCGGCCTCGGTGGCTTTGAGGGTAATGGATTCCAGCACCAGCCCCTCTGCCTTCAGCGCCTCGGCGGCAAGATCGCGGATTTTCTGTTTCTTGGGCACGCTGGCCGCCCAGTCCTGGCGCCAGTGCGCCTCCTCGGTGGCCCATTGGCTGCGCGGCGCGACGGGCTGCGGCGCGGGCACCGCCATCGGGGTGGGCGGCTGGTTCGGGTTCAGCTGGATCTGCGCGGTGAACCCGACCTCGGAGCCATACAGATAATAAGCCCCCAGCCGCAGCCGGTCGGAATACTGGTATTCCACCCCGTAGTTGAGCGAGGACTTGCGCTCGAAGACATCCGAGACCTGCGTCTCGGTGACATAGGCGTCGGAGGAATATTCCGCCTTCAGGCTCCAGCGATCATCGGGCTGCCATTCAAGGCCGGCAAAGGGCGCCACATCACCGCGGAACCACTGGTCGTAGGACAATTCCCCGCCGGTATCGCCCCCGACAAAGGCGGGCCGTCTGCCACCGATGCTGGCGATCGCCCCATGGCTGCCCAGGCGGCCCCAGCCCAGGCCTGCGGTCACTTTCAACCGCCCCGGGGTGCGGCCCCAGCCCAGGGCCGCGGCTTCAAATCGTTTGGTGGCGGTGAAATATTCCGCCGCATAGACCCCGGTGCCGGCAAAATCCTGCAGCCCCATGGTGACCTCGGGCAGCCAGCGCCGCTCGCGCCAGAGCCGGGCCCGGACATCAAAGCCGCGGTCGTAATAGGTGTCAAAGCCGAACAGGTTCAGGTTCTGGATGCCGTTGTAGCGAAAGGAGGCCGACAGCCAGGGCAACGCCTGGAAGGTGATGTTGTAGCGCGAGGTGCCGCCGAACCAGGAATAGCTCACCGCGTATTGCCCGTCCGGCAGCATGTCGGCGCTCGGCATGTCGATGATGCCGGGGCTGCCATAGAAGTTGAGGCTGGGGGGCGGCAGCGGTTTCAGCCGCGGTGCGGCTTCGGCGGTGCCCGCAGCCGCGTCGGGGACATCACGGGTGATGTCGGGACGCTGTGCCTGGACGGCCGGGGCGGACAGGACCAGAAGCGCGGCGACGACGGCCTGAATCCGGGCGGAGCGCTGGAGGGGCTTGAAACGGATCACGGAACGCAAACTGCCTGTTGGAACGACCGGCTGACGCGCCGGTTTTGGTTTCTGCCTTGGGTTTTCGGCGCCCCCGCGGGGAGGGGCTGATCGCGGTTAGAACATGGATGGCCCGGCCGGATCAATCGCCCCGGCAGCCGCGCGCTTGGTTTTTGCCGGCACTGCAGCGTCGCTGCCGCACATCACGCGCGTCCCGTCTGTCGGAGCGAAGCTTTCGCGGGCCGGGCGACACGGTGTCAGGAGGCCGCTTCCGGCGCGACGCGCTCCGATGCCGGGCCATAGCCCTCGACCCAATGGCGGATCACCTGCAGCGCGGCAGCCTCGTCTCCGGCGGCAATCGCGCGCCGCAGGCTGCGCAGGCACCCGGCCACCTCGATCTCCGACAGCACGGTTTCCCGGGCGCAGAAGATCTTCTGATGCCGGGTGTGGATCAGCTCCTCGCTCAGCGTCAGCTCCTCTTCCATCTTCTCGCCGGGGCGCAGGCCGATGATCTGGATCTCGATGTCGCCCTCCGGGTTCTCGGCGTCCCGCACACTGTGGCCCGCGCTTTCGATCACCTGGCGCGCCAGCTGCAGGATCGGCACCGGCTCCCCCATGTCGAGCACGAAGACCTCGCCGCCCTGGGCCATGTCGCCCGCCTGCAGCACCAGCTGCACCGCCTCGCTGATGGTCATGAAGAACCGTTTCACATTGGGATCGGTGACGGTGACCGGTCCGCCGCGGCTGATCTGCTCCTGGAACAGGGGCACCACCGAGCCGGAGGAGCCCAGCACGTTGCCGAAGCGCACCATGGTGAAGACCGTCTTGCCACCGAACCGGGTGGCCAGATCCTGCACGATCAGCTCCGCCAGCCGTTTCGAGGCCCCCATCACATTGGCCGGGTTCACCGCCTTGTCCGAGGAGATCAGGATGAAGCGCTCGACCCCGACGCGGGCGGCGGCGCGGGCGAGGGTCTGGGTGCCGAAGACGTTGTTGGCCAGTCCCGGCAAGGGGTTTGCTTCGACCAGCGGCACATGTTTGTAGGCCGCCGCATGCAGCACCACCTGCACCTGGTGCTGGTGCAGCACCATGCGCACCTGGCGCGGATCGGTGACCGAGCCCAGCACCGGCACCAGTTCGATGCCGCTGCCGGTGCCCTCGATCAGCTGGCTCAACTCCTGGTGGATGGTGTAGAGCGCCAGTTCCGACAGTTCGAACAGCACCAGTTTCGCGGGACGGCAGGTCAGCACCTGGCGGCAGAGCTCCGCTCCGATCGAGCCTCCGGCACCGGACACCAGCACCACCTTGCCCTTGTAGGCGCCGGCCGCGTCCTTCAGCGGCACATTGCGCGCCGCCCGCCCCAGAAAGGCCTGCGGCGCCACCGGCGTCAGCTTGTCGACCAGGGCTTCCTCGCCGACCAGCTGCGCAAAGGATGGCAGCGCCTGCACCTCCAGCCCCAGCTTCTGCAGCCGCTGGATGATCTGCGCCTGGCGCGGCTGGCTCTGCGAGGGCATCGCCAGCAGCACCCGGCGGATCTGCCGGGTCTCGACGATTTCGGCAATGCGCGCCGGGGCATAGACCGGCAGCCCCACCAGGGTCAGCCCCTGCAGCGAGGAATTGTCATCGGCAAAGGCCACCGGGTCGATGCCGTCATGCGACTTCAGCGCCTGCGCCAGCTGGGTGCCGGTGTTGCCGGCGCCATAGATCAGCACCCGGCAGCGCGGCTGGGCGCGGCGGTAGATCGCCAGCACCATCTGCAGCATCACCGCGCGGGACACCACCATGAACAGGAAGTAACAGATCGCAAATACAACGAAGGTGCCCGGCCCCAGGGCCGGGCCAAAGGTGGCCGCCAACAGCGCCAGCACCAGGGCGCTGGCTGCCGCCAGCAAGGCGCTCTGGGCCGCGGCATGACGTTCATAGGCATTGAGCTGCACCCGCGGCAGCCCCAGCCACAGCGCCAGCGCCGCGGTCGCTGCCAGCACATAGGGCAACACCGGCAGCAGCTGCCCCAGGGTGACCAAGGGCGAGTCGGGCAATGGCTGCACCCCGAAGGTGAACAGCAACGCCAGCGGCAAGAGCAACAGATCGACAGCGAGGAAGGCATAGGCTTTGTGCCTGCGCGACAGCCCGCTGATCAGATTGAACATGCCTGCCTTCAATTTCCGCATACGTCCCACTTGTTGCCTGTTTGTTGCCTGTTTGCTCGAAACCCGGTTCGCCGTTTCGCCAGCCCTTGCTGGCGCATAGCAGAAAACCGTGGAAACCAACATGCCACGATGCGCTGAAATCCAATGCGCGGCTCCTGAAACACAGATTCGAGCATACTCCGCTTTGCCGGTTCCACAAAACAGGCAAAGCGGAAACTCGCCGCCCGTCCCAGCGGCGCCTCTCGGCGATCCGTTCCGGCGGCAGCTCTCAGCCGCGGCGCAGGAAGATGTTGCCGATGGTCTGGAACACGATGGCAAAATCGAAACACATGCTCTGGTGGCGCTGGTAAATCAGGTCCAGCCGCGCCTTCATCGGCACGCAGAGCCGCGAATAGACCGCGTCGGTTTCCGCCGCGCTGGTGCAGCGCGCCAGCAACGCTGCCTCGTGGCGGTGATAGGTGATCGAGGCCAGGCCGGTCACGCCGGGGCGCGACTTCAGCACCTCGGCATAAAGCTCGGGATGCGCCTCGACATATTGGCGCAGAGGCGGGCGCGGGCCGACAAAGGACAGATCGCCCTTGAGGATGTTCCACAGCTGCGGGAACTCATCCAGCCGCTTCGAACGCAGCCAGGCGCCGGTGCGGGTGATCCGCGCGCGCTTGTCACCGCCCGACACGCCGGCATCGCGGTCCACCACCGTCATGGTGCGCAGCTTCCACAGGGGAAACGACTGGTCCGGTGTCTTCATGCGCTCGGCCACGTAGAACAGCGGCCGCCCTTCCTTGAGCAGCAGCCAGCCCAGCAGCAGCAACAGCACCGGGCCAAGAAAGACAATCAGAAGACTGGCAAAGAACAGATCGAAAATACGTTTGCGCCAAGTCATCAGCGGCGGCTCTCCTCGGTGAAATGCGGGGCCAGGTCGCCCCATTCGGCGACCATCTGCGCCGGATCGGCCGTCTCCAGCGCAAAGGGCAGATACGCCGCAAGCAGGCGGCAGTCCAGCGCCACTTCGGCAATGGCCCCGGCAGCGGCCTGCTGCCAGGCAAAGGGGCGCCCGGCCGCGCGCAGCAGGGCGGCCATCTCCACCGGACCGGGCTGTGCCAGGTTCAGCACCGGTGGCAGGTCCGGCGCCGCCAGCAAGGCCGCCAGCACCCGCGCTAGGCTGCGCGGGCCGATGTAGCTGCGCCGCGGGCTGCGCCCGTCGGCCAGGCGATCCAGCGCAAAGCCCGGCCGCCAGCCGCCCAGAATGGCATCGAAACCGGCGATATTGCCGATCCGCAGCATCGTCACCGCCACGCCCAGCTCCGCCGCCAGCGCCGCGGCGCGCGTCTCCATCTCGGCCTTGGCCGCGCCATAGGCATTGGCGGGACGCAGCGCGGCCGTTTCTGCCAACAGCCCGCCTTGGGCACCGTAGACCGCCGCCGAGGAGGCCAGCAGCACCCGCGCCTGCGCCGCCGCCGCGGCGCGCACCGCCGCGAGGGCCAGCGCGACATGCGCCTGCATCGGTTCACTTCCGCGTCCCGGCACCGGCCCGGCCAGGCACAGGATCGTGGTCGCCCCGCGGGCCGCACGGCTGAGCGCGGCAGGCTCTGCCAGCGGGTCCAGCACATGCCAGCTGTCCGCCCAGGTGTCCGCCGTCGCGCCCTGCACCTGCGGCGCGCGGCGGCGCTGCAGGCGCAGCGCCATCCCCTCTGGCGGGCACAGCTGCAACAGCTGCCCGATCCGCCCTGTTGCCCCCAGAACCAAAACCGCGGGTTTTGTCATCTCACGCTGCCCGTTCCTGTTGACCCTCTGCTCCAGCCCAGTATCCTTTGCGCCAACAAAAATCAAAGCGCTTCCCGAGGCGCGCCAGCCCTGCCCCGGACCCCGTGCCGGGCATTTCAATGACAGGCTCCCGATGCTGAAATTTCTTTTCTGGTTCGCTGCTGCTGCCAGCCTGACCCTTCTGCCCGCAGCCTGTTCCCGCCTGCCCGGAGGCGCCCCCGCCAGCGAGGAAATCCTGAAGCAATCCGGCGAGGCGGATGCCGATTTCGCCTTCTACCGGGTGAACCGGGCGCTGTTGCCGGTGGTCGCGACCTGGCCCGGCACCGGCAAGCAGGAGCGGCTGCGCTGGCTGCCGGGGCACCAGGGCGCAAAGACCCAGATCATCCAGCCCGGCGACCAGCTGACCCTCAGCATCTGGGACAGCAACGACAATTCTCTGCTCACCACCGGCGAGCAGAAGATGGTGCAGCTGCAGGACATGAAAGTGGCCTCCAACGGCACCATCTTCATGCCCTATGTCGGCGATGTGAACGTGCGCGGCCTGACGCCGGACCTGGCGCGGCGCAAGCTGCAGGAAACCCTGGAGCCGGTGGTGCCATCCGCCCAGGTGCAGCTGGCAATGGCCGAGGGGCGCGGCAATTCGGTGGACCTGGTCTCCGGTGTTGCCAATCCCGGCACCTACCCGATGCCCGACCGCAACTACACGGTGATGGGGCTGATCGCGGCCGGCGGCGGCATCAGCCCGACCCTCAACAACCCGCAGATCCGGCTGGTGCGTGGCCAGAACATCTATGGCACCTCGGTCGAGCGGCTGCTGGACAACCCGCGCCTGGACACGCTGCTGCGCGGCGGCGACCGGGTCTTCGTCGAGGAGGACTCGCGCTATTTCCTGTCCTTCGGCGCCACCGGCAAGGAAGATCTGCATATCTTCACCAAGGACGAGATGTCGGCGATGGACGCGATGTCGGTGGCCGGCGGCTTTCAGGACGGCAAGGCCGACCCGAAGGGGCTGTTGATCCTGCGCGAATACCCGGCCTCGGCGATCGCACCGGGCCAGCGCGGGCCGCGCCAGCAGCGGGTGGTGTTCTCGCTGGATCTCACCTCCGCCGACGGGCTGTTCTCGGCGCGCCAGTTCCAGATCAACCCCGGCGACCTGGTCATGGCGACAGAATCGCCGATCAACGACGCGCTGACGATCTCCAACATCTTCGGCAACTTCTTCGGCGTCTTCAGCCGCGCCGGGATCATCGAATAAGGCACGCCTCAGCCGGGCTTGTGCGGCGGGTTCCTCGCCCGCAAGCCCCGCCACGCCGCCACCACAGGAAAGCGCAGATCGCATGAAAAAAATTCTCAAACGTTTCCGGTTACCCCGGCAGGAAACTTCTGCGGAACTCTTGCGGCGGCACTCTCCGCATATCGTGCATCTGCGGCACATGCGGCAAGACACCTATGACGACTTGCCGACAAGCGCGCTCAAGTCCTCTTTGACCCGCCTGGCCTACATCGGGGGCGGGACCGTAATCTACTATTTGAAACCCGATACGGTCCATATTGGCCGCAACAGCCAGCTGCGCGACTACGCCATCCTGGAAGTCGGCGGAAAGCTGGAAATTGGCGAAGGCTGCGTCATCGGCGCTTACAATTGGATTCAGGCCAGCGGTTCCGTCACCCTGGGGGACGGGGTCATCATGGGGCCGCACACCTCTTTGATCTCCACCAGTCACCAGCATACCGATCCCGAGAGCAAGGTCGCGGACACGCCGTTGCTGCGCGGCTCGGTGACCGTGGGTAACAACGTGTGGATTGGCGCCCATGTGACGGTACTCATGGGCGTGACGATTGGCGACAATACGACCATTGGATCAGGCAGCGTCGTCACCCGGGACATTCCCGCCAACTCTGTTGCCTTCGGCAATCCCTGTAGGGTACATCGCCGCAAATGAACAATTACCTCTTCACCATCGGCGTTGGCGTCAGCGACCGACCATCACGATGGCAGGGTATCTGCACCATCTATGGCCATCTTGCGCGCGGCCTGACCCGGATGGGCCATCGATGCCGGTTCATCGTCAACCCCGCCGCCTTTGACGCCCGGGCCCTGGCCGGTCTTGATGCGGCGCCGGGCTCCCATGCCGACGTCGCGGCCGCGCTGGCCGAGGACACGTGGCACAACGGGTTCATTTGGGGCGGAAGAATTGCCCCGGATGCAGAGACCGCGGCCCTGTTCGCCGCCGGGAACGTCCCCGTCATCTATTCCGAACTCGGCTGGTTTCCGCAAAAAGGCACCGTGTATTTCGACCGGCTTGGCACCAACTCGCAAATGAGCTTCGACACGCCGCCGCCGCTGGTCGGCCTGCGCCGTCTGCGGTTTGCGATTGCAAGGCGCCGAGCCTGCCGGACGATATACGGCCAGCGTTTCGGGGGGCCCGCGCGCCCGGCAACTGCGCGTCAGCGGGTGTTCGTGCCATTGCAGGATGAAACCGACACCAACATCACCCAGGATTCGCCCTTTCCGGACATGGACTCGCTGCTGCGTTTCCTGTCGGAGACCTATCCAGACTGTCACTTTACCGCCCGCCCCCATCCAAAGGCGGCACCGTCAGATCTGAGCAGCTATCCGAATGTCACCCTGCAAGACCCCAAGGCGAACCCCTATGCAGAGTTGAAGACATTCGACGCCGTCGTCGGGATCAATTCAACAATGCTGTCCGAAGCCGCCTTCATGGGGCACGATGTGGTGTGTTTTGGGAACGGCATTGCAAAAATCTACGGGATAGCCCGACACGCTGACCCCGCCACGCCCCCAGCCCGCCTCCAAGGCCCCGAGAACCGCGATCAGGCAGACGCCGCGCTGGCCCATCTTTTCTTGGATCGCCAGCTGCGACAAAAGCGCTTGAGTTCACCACGGTACCTGCAAGGCACTTACCTGAAGCAGATGCTGGATCTCTGACCCAGCATCCGACCATCCCGAAGACGGTCCCAAGCGCTTTCCCGTCCGCCTGAGCCGCCGCCGCCCCGTCAGCTGTCGGCAGAGGGCGGCGACACCTCCGACGGCGCGGCGGCCAGCGCCGCGGTCTCCGGGGTCGAGGCACGGGCCAGTGGCTTGGCCTGGAAGGCGATCTTGTCCGCTGCCGCCACCGGCGGCGCGATCCACAGCCGCAGCAGGCCGAACAGGATCAGCGTCACATGCGCCGCCCCGGTCACCGCAAACAGCGCCGCCGCCCCCAGCGCGCTCATCGCGAAACCGGCCGCCGCCGGGCCGATGATGGAGCCGATGCCGAACACCAGCAGCAGCCCGCCGCTGACCTGGATGAAGGATCCCGGCTCGGCGTGGTCATTGGCATGGGCGGCGATCACCGGATACATCGAGAACACCGCCGCGCCGAACAGCGCCGACAGCAGCAGCGCCAGCTGCGGCTGCGTCACCCCGGCCAGCAGGAACAGCGCATCGGCCACCACCGCAGCCGCGGTGATCGCCAGCAGCACCTTGCGCCGGTCGAACCTGTCGGAGGCGATGCCGACCGGGATCTGGCTGGCGGCGCCGGCCAGGATCGGCAGGCTTGCAAACAACGCGATCGCCTCCAGCTCCATGCCGATCCGCGCCGCATAGACCGCCGCCAGCGTGCCGAAGGCGGCATTGGAAATCCCCACCATCAGCACCGCGAACACCGCAATCGGCGAGTTGCGCCACAGCTGCGGCAGGTCCAGCGACACCCGGGTCAGCGGCCGCGGCGTGGAGGTGGCGCTGATCGCGGTCGGCAGCAGCGCCAGGCAATAGACCATCGCCGCCAGCACGAAGTAGAAAAAGCCGCTGGCATCGCCCAGCGTCAGCACCATCTGCCCGGCCGTGGTCGCCGCCAGGTTGACCATCGTGTAGATGCCGAAGACCCGCCCCCGCGAGGCGGCGTCGGAGCGCTCGTTCAGCCAGCTCTCGACGATCATCGCCGCGCCGGCAAAGCAGAAGCCGGACGCCGCCCGCACCGGGATCCAGACCCAGGGCGTCATCATCAGCAGCGACAGCAGCACCGCGATGGCGGCGATCGCGCACATCGCACCAAAGGCGCGGATGTGGCCGACCCGTGCCACCATCGCCGGGGTGCGCAGGCAGCCGATCACGTAGCCCACCGCCCAGCCGGTGCCCAGCAGGCCAAGCGCCGCCGCGCTGAAGCCCTCGGCCTCGCCGCGGATCGGCAGGATCAGGCTGTTCACCCCGCCTGCAAACAGCAGGAAGGCAGAACCCAGCAGCAGGGCGGTCAGGGGAAGCAGGCTTTTTACCATGGGAATACGTCAGGTTGAAAGGATCACGGACGGCCGCTGATAATCCGCAAAACCCTCCGCAGGCAATCCGTGTTCCACCAGCACCAGCGCATAGCTGCCATGCCAAACCGCAAGGGGCTACTTCAGCCGCCGCTCGAGATAGGCACCATAGGCGTTCTTGGCGAATTTCTCCGCCCGCGCCTGCAGCTGGCCGTCATCGATCCAGCCCTGCTCATGGGCGATTTCCTCGGGGCAGCCGGTCTGCAGCCCCTGGCGTTCCTGCAGGGTGCGCACGAAATTGCCCGCGTCCAGCAAGGAGCCATGGGTGCCGGTGTCCAGCCAGGCATAGCCGCGGCCCATGGTCTCGACCCGCAGGCTGCCGTCGTTCAGGTAGCTTTGCAAAAGATCGGTGATCTCCAGCTCGCCGCGCGGGCTGGGCTGCACCTTGCGGGCGCGCTGCGGTGCCGACCCATCGAGGAAATACAGCCCCGTCACCGCGTAGTTCGAGGGCGGCACGGCCGGCTTCTCGATGATCTCGCGGGCGGTGCCGTCGGCGTTGAAATCCACCACCCCATAGCGCTCCGGGTCGGCCACGTGGTAGCCGAAGACGGTGCCGCCCGCGGCCTGCGCATCCGCCGCCGCCAGCAGCTTTGGCAGCCCGTGGCCAAAGAAGATGTTGTCGCCCAGCACCAGCGCCGAAGGGCTGCCATCCAAAAAGTCCTCGGCCAGGATGAAGGCCTGCGCCAGCCCGTCCGGCGAGGGCTGCACCACATAGGTGAGCGAGATCCCCCACTGGCTGCCGTCACCCAAGAGGCGGATAAACTGCTCCTGGTCCTGCGGCGTGGTGATGATGCAGATCTCGCGGATCCCCGCCAGCATCAGCACGGACAGCGGGTAATAAATCATCGGCTTGTCATAGAGCGGCAACAGCTGCTTGGAGACCGCCATGGTGATCGGATAGAGCCGGGTGCCCGATCCGCCCGCCAGGATGATGCCTTTTCTGCCGGAAACCGGTCCTGCGCCGGGCTTGCTCTCTGTCATGCGATCTCTCCCAGATCTTTCAGAATATCCTTGAGGCCCAGCCGCCAGTCAGGCTGCGACAGGCCGAAAACAGTCTCTAACGTGGTGCAATCGAGCCGGGAATTCAGCGGCCGTGCCGCCGGGGTGGGATAGGCGGTGGTGGGAATATCCTCCACCGCGCAGTCCACGCCCGCCTGGGCAAAGATCTCGCGGGCGAAATCCGCCCAGCTGGTCTGTGGCGCGCCGGCCAGGTGGTAGGTGCCGGATTTTGCCGGATCCTGCGCCAGCTGCCGGGCGATCTCCAGGCAGGCGGCGGCAATGGCGCGCGCCGGTGTCGGCGCGCCGGTCTGATCCGCCACGATGGTCAGCCGCTCGCGGTCCCGCCCCAGCCGCAGCATGGTTTTCACGAAATTATTGCCATGGGCCGAGACCACCCAGGAGGTGCGCAGGATGGCATGCACCCCGCCCGCCGCGCGCACCGCGTCCTCGCCCGCCAGTTTCGAGCGGCCATAGGCGTTCAGGGGGCCGGGCGCATCCCCGGGCTTCCACGGCGCTTTGCCGCTGCCGTCGAACACGTAGTCGGTGGAGACGGTGACAAAGGGAATGCCCAGTTCCGCGCAGGCCACCGCCATCGCACCGGGGGCGGCGCCGTTGACCACCTGGGCCAGCGCCTCTTCTTCCTCGGCGCGGTCCACGGCGGTGTAGGCGGCGGCATTGATCACCATCTGCGGCTGCGCCGCGCGGATCGCGGCAGCGCAGGCCGCCGGGTGGCTCAGATCCGCCTGATCGCGGCCGAGGCAGGTGACGCCCTGATGCGCCGCCAGCTCCCGCGCCAGCTGGCCGGTCTTGCCGAATACGAGAATGGTCATGCCTGCGCTCCTTTCCACGACAGAGGGATGTGCCTGCCCGTCACGTCCCGGTGCCCAGCCGCTGGCCAACGCCATCGCGGTCCTGCAGCGCGCGCCACCAGCTTTCGTTGTCGAGATACCACTGCACGGTCTTCTCCAGCCCTTCCTCGACGGTCACGGACGGCCGCCAGCCCAGCTCCTCGCGGATGCGGGAGGGGTCGATCGCGTAGCGCGCGTCATGGCCCGGGCGGTCGGTCACGAAGGTGATCTGCTCCTTGTAGGACTTGCCGTCTTCCCGCGGCCGCTTCTGGTCGAGGATCGCGCAGAGCGTCTCGACCAGCTCCAGATTGGTGCGCTCGTTCTCGCCGCCGATGTTGTAGGACCGCCCCAGCGCGCCCTTTTGCACCACCAGCAAGAGCGCATCGGCGTGGTCCTCGACATAGAGCCAGTCGCGCACGTTGGAGCCGTCGCCGTAGATCGGCAGTTCCTTGCCCGCCAGCGCATTCAGGATCACCACCGGGATGAGCTTTTCGGGGAAGTGGTAGGGGCCGTAGTTGTTGGAGCAGTTGGTGAGCACCACCGGCAGCCCGTAGGTCTCGTGCCAGGCCCGCACCAGGTGGTCGGACGCGGCCTTGGACGCCGAATAGGGCGAGCGCGGATCGTAGGCGGTCTCCTCGGTGAACATCACATCCGGGTCGGCGGGCAGGCTGCCATAGACCTCATCGGTCGAGATGTGATGGAAGCGGAACCCCTCCGGCTTGCCCGCCTGGGTCCAGTATTTCCGCGCCGCTTCCAGCATATTAAAGGTGCCGGTGATATTGGTCTCGATGAAATCACCCGGCCCGTCGATCGAGCGGTCGACGTGGCTCTCGGCGGCCAGATGCATCACCGCATCGGGCTGGTGGCGCTCAAAAACAGTGTCTAACGCGGCGCGGTCGCGGATATCGACCTGCTCAAAGGCATACGCCGGGCTGTCCGCCACCTCGGCCACATTGTCGAGGCAGGCGGCATAGGTGAGCGCGTCTAGGTTCACCACCTGGTGGCCGCGCTGGATCGCCAGCCGCACCACCGCCGATCCGATAAAACCGGCGCCGCCAGTCACAAGAAGCTTCATCTCTTATCCTTCCCAGGTGAAGGGGCTGTCAAAATCGGCCAGCCGCGGCGCCGCGGCGTCCTTTTCGGACAAGACCGGCTGGCCCGCAAACCCCCAGTCGATGCCGCAGCTGTCCCAGGCCACGGCTCCGTCGCATTCGGGCGCGTAATAATCGGTGCATTTATAGATGATCTCAGTGTCGGGGGCGCGGGTGATGAACCCATGCAAAAACCCCTTGGGCACCAGGAGCTGCTTGCCGTTTTCCGGCGTCAGCTCGAGGCCGAACCAGTTGCCATAGCTGGGCGAGCCCTTGCGGATGTCCACTGCCACGTCGAACAGCGCGCCGCGGCCACAGCGCACCAGCTTGTCCTGGGCATGGGGCGGCGATTGGAAATGCAGCCCCCGCAGGGTGCCCACGGCGGCCGACAGAGAGTGGTTGTCCTGCACGAAATCCAGATCGATCCCGGCCTCCTGCATCCGCCGCCGGCTCCAGCTCTCGCTGAAAAAGCCGCGCTCGTCGCCGAACCGCGCCGGGGTCAGCACCTTCAGCCCCGGCAATCCTGTCTCTTCTATCTTCATCGCTTGCGCCCCAAATTTCCGGCAGCTGCCTTTTCCCACTCCTACGTCGGCACAGGCAGCGGCGCAACAGAGCGAGGGCAAGCCGCCGCGCAGCCCTTGCGCAGCGGCGCGCGACCCGGCAATCCTGCTGCCATGAAAATTCTGTTTGTGCACCAGAACATGCCCGGCCAGTACCGGGAGCTGGCCCCCTGGCTGGCAGCCCAGGGCGGCCATGAGATCGTCTTTCTGACCCAGCGCAACGATGTCCATCTGCCGGGCATCAAGACCGCCACCTACAAACCCTTTCACAGCCCGGACAAGGACGCCTTCGGTCTCAGCCGCGACTGGGAGGCGGCGGCGGGCGCGGGGCTGGGGGCGGCGCTGGCGGCGCGGCAGCTGCGGGATGCCGGATTTACCCCGGACATCATCATCGGCCACACCGGCTGGGGCGAGTTGTTGTACATGAAAGACCCCTACCCGGATGTGCCGATCATCGGCTTCTTTGAATATTTCTACCGCACCAGCGGCGGCCTGGTGGGGTTTGACCCGGAGAACCCGGCCAACGACCAGGCCTATTTCTTCGCCGAATCCCGCAACGCGGTGCCCTATGTCAGCATCGAGCAGGTCGACCTCGGCCATGTGCCCACCGCCTGGCAGCGCGACCGCTTCCCGGCCTCCTTCCACGACCGCATGTATCTCTGCCATGACGGCATCCGCGCCGACCGGCTTGGCCCCGACCCCAAGGCCAGCATCGGGCTGGGGCGGCTCGGGCGCGCGCTCACCGGCGAGGACGAGGTGGTCACCTATATCGCCCGCAACATGGAACGCGCCCGCGGCTTTCACATCATGATGCGCGCGCTGCCGCGCCTTCAGGCGCAGCGCCCCAACGCGCGCGTGCTGATGATCGGCGGCAATGACACCTCCTATGGCGCCGAAAGCAAGCACCCCGGGGGCTTGCGCGGCGAGATGGAGGAGGAGCTCGGCGACAGCGTCGACTGGAGCCGGGTGCATTTCCTCGGCAAGGTGCCTTACCCGGATCTCTGCCGCATCATCCAGCTGAGCTCCTGCCACATCTATCTCACCATGCCCTTCGTGCTGAGCTGGTCGCTCCTGGAGGCGATGGCGATGCAGGCGACGGTGGTGGGTGCCGACGTCGCCCCGGTGCGCGAGGCGATCAGCCACGGCGAGACCGGCCTGCTGGTGGATTTCTTCAGCCCGGAAAAACTGGCCGACCAGGTGGCGGATGTGCTCGCCAACCCCGGCGATTACGCCCACCTGGGGCCCAATGCCCGCGCCCATGTGCTGGAAAAATACGATTTCCTCAGCCGCTGCCTGCCAGAGCATATCGCCCGGATCAATTCACTCGTACCTCAGGCGCGACGTATCCAGATCTAACCGGCAGCACCGCAGATCACCGTCCGACCCACGCCACGGCGCCCCGGGATCCGAACCGGAAACGCCGCGCAACAGGGTCTAACCAGGGGAAATTTCCGGCGACCGCCCCGATCGGCGCGCCGGACCGCTGGCGCGCGCGGGTCCCGCGGCGGCGGATCCCCGCGCCTCGGGCGGATGATTTCAGGGAACGGCAGCGGGGGGCGGCGCGTTTGTCCGTCACGGGCCAGCAACGGCCCGTTGTTGTCAGACCAAAGGAGCACCCCGCATCCAGCCCCCGGCGCCGTGCCCCCTGCCGGATTGCCCCGCCCCCCCGGCGCGCGCCGCCCCGGCCTGTCACGCACAAGCGTTTGGTGCCCCTGCCCCGACCCCGCCCCACGGGCGCAACCTGTCAGAGAGGATCTACTCATGAAGACGCTGAACGACGTGTTCCTGCACACCCTTCAGGACATCTACTACGCCGAAAACAAGCTCGTGAAATCGCTGCCGGAGGTTCGGGAAGCGGCCAATGGCAAGCCGCTGAAGGATGCCATAGACGAGCATCTGGAAGAGACCAAGGGCCAGGTCGAGACGCTGAAGAAAGTGTTCAAATCCCTCGGCGAAGAACCCTCGGGCGAGAAATGCGATGCCATCGAGGGGCTGATCAAGGAAACCGAAGGGCTGATGAAGGAAGCCACCGGCGACGGCAAGAACGCCGCGTTGATCGCCGCCTGCCAGGCGGTCGAGCATTACGAGATCGCCCGCTACGGGACCTTGCGCGAATGGGCCAAGGAACTGGGCCACGAAGAAGCGCATGACCTGCTGACCTCCATCCTCGACCAGGAAAAGGCGGCCAACAGCAAGCTCACCCACCTGGCGATCTCGAAGATCAACTGATCCTCGATCACCTGGGCCTGCGCGGAGACTGGCCACTCAGGATGCCGCGGCCCGCTGTCGGGCCGCGGTGGTGTGCTCGGCGTGCAGTCGGCTTCCGCCCGCTCTCCCCGGCCGGGCAATCAGCCCCGCCTCCCGGTCGGGGCCTGCCGTTCCGGGCCAGTCCGGGCTAATGGGGGGTTGGTGGTGACAGCCGCTCCGAGGCCCAGAGCGCGGCCTGGGTGCGGTTCTTGGCGCCGATCTTGCGGAAGCAGGTGCGCAGATGCACTTTCACCGTCGCCTCGCAGATGCCCAGCTCGTTGGCGATGCTCTTGTTGGTGGCGCCTTCGGTCAGCTTGGCCAGCACCAGCTGCTCGCGGTCCGACAGCCCATGGCCGCCGCGCGACGTCCCGTTCGTCTCTCTCTCCGGGACCGCCGGGCCGTTGCGACAGGGGGTGGCGGCGGGCTGCGGGTGCTCCGCCGGGTTGCCGAGCTTGTCCTCGAGCGCGCAGTCCGGCAGCACGATGCGATAGCCATCCTGCACAACCTGCACGGCGGCGATCAGCGCATCGGCGGATTTGCGTTCCGGGATCACCGCCTCGGCGTAGCGGCTGAAGCCCGCCTGCACCGGCGGCGGGCAATCATCGCCGGTGATCAGGATCAGATGCACCGCGCCGTTGCGGGCGCGAAACCCCTGCAGCGCCGCCTCCAGCCCGGCGCCGGTGTCGTGGCTGTAAAAAAGAACCAGGTCCTGCTGCGGCAGCGGTGGCAGCTCCGCCAGGGTGCCGCAGCACTGTCCGGTGTCATAATCATGTGCTTCACAGATGGTCAGAAACATGTCCCTGAGAAGCCTGCTTTCCCCCACGATGTGAACAGGCATAAAAAAACTCCTTTACTCGTAACACGGTCGGACTGCAGTCCGGCCCGTCCCCCAGGAGCGCTGTTATGCCAGCCGCCCGCCCCCGCGGCCCGGCTGTTCTGCGCAATGCGTCCACGCTCCCTGGAACTCCCTTTCCCAGCTGCTGCCCAGTGCCCCGGCACCGCCGGAGCAGTGCCGTTTCCGGATCGTGACAAAAAAAGAACACGCCTGGAAAAAACAGAACGGGCCGGGCCGCGCAGATGGGTGCTCAAACACTTCTGGTGCGCATTGCGGTGAATAAACCCTAGCGAATCTATCCTTTATTGTTAAGAAACTTCGCCTCCCGGCGCAGGGCTTTTTACCCCTTCGGCCCGGACCCCGGCGCAGGAACCGGGGTAGTGCCTTGTTTTCACGGGCAATCCGCGCGGGGCCGCCACCGCGCGCGCCATTGTGGCAAAAGTGGAAACGCAATGTTTCGGCCGTATATTCGCAATTCTAGGCAAAGTCTATTTTCGTTTCGAACAACTTCTAGGGCGTAGAATCGTGCGCTCTGCCGGCCCCGGAATACCCCCATGGTAGTAATCCCCCGGCCCGGCGGCACGGCTGCCTGCCGCCGCCTCTGCCTTCGGCGTACCCCCTCTGCCCGGTTTGCCCTTCGGGCCACCGTGCTACCTTGGGGATATTCATTATGTCATGCCGGGGGGCAACATGGTTGTGTTGAATGGGGCCGTCGCACAGACGGGCAGTTTGGTATACTCGAAAGCACTTCAACGACAGATCTCTTCTCTGACACAGGTTGCACTGGTGCAGCCCGGCCACCGGCGAGCCCCGGTGCTGACCAGCGCCGAACCGCTGGGAGGCGCCTGCCCGGACAGCGCCGGAGCGGCGCTGCGGCGGCTGTTGCACCCCGGTGCCGCCGGACAGTTGCAGCGGCGTCAGCCCGGAGGCCGCGCCGCGCATATGCTGGCAACCCGGCTGCCCCAGGCGCTGGCCGACCAGCTGCTGACGGCCCCCGGCTGGGCGCTGTTTTCCCATGGTTTCGAAGACGGCAGCGAGGATCTGATCGCGCTGCACCTGGATGGCGGTCCGCATGACGGCCATTGCGGCGACATCCTGCAGGCGATCTGGCCGGTGCTGCGCGAGGACACGCTGCGCGCGCTCGCAGGCGAGACCCAAGCGGCGGTGACCAGCGCGCTGCTGTGGACCATCTCCAAGAAGACCGACGCGGCGGTGCTGGTGCTGGATGGCGCCGGGCAGCTGCTGCATTGCAATGAATCCGGCCGCGACATGCTCGACGCCGGCGATCTGCTCAGCGACAGCGGCGGGCGGCTCAGCTGTGCCAGACCGGGCGAGACCGCCGGGTTCTACGCGGCGGTGGCCGAATGCGCCCGCTCGCGCCGGGGCCCGGCCACCGGCCCGCGCGAGCTGATCCTGTTCCTCGAGGACCGCCACAGCGGCATGCGGCTGCCGGTGTCGCTGACCCGCTATCGCTGCGGCGGCGCCGACCAGCCGCTGGTGGTGGCGATCCTGCCACGCCAGCCCGACCGCCGCCGCATCGAGATGCTGGCCCAGAAGATGGGGCTGTCGCCCTGCGAGGCGCGGGTGGCGGCGCTGATCCAGCTCGGGCTGACCAACCGCGAGGCGGCGCATATCGCCGGCCTCAAGGAGCAGACCTTCAACACCTATGCCAAGCGGGTGCTGGCCAAGATGCAGGTCGGCGGCCGCGCCGAGATGGCGCAGCGGCTGACCTGGCAGGCCTCGCTGGGGAGAGCGTCATGAACAAGCTGACGCTCGAAGCCCCGGTGCAGGGCCCGCCGGCCCCGGCCGGCAGTCCCGCCGCTGCCGCCGCCGCCACCTCGGCTGCGGCCACCCCGCCCTCAGGCCCGCCCGGCCCGACCGGCGCACCGCAGCCCCGCGACACCGCGCAGCCCGTGGAGACGACCACCGGACAAGCACGGGCACAAAGCCCGGATCCGACCGCAAGGCAGCCGCGCGCACAGCGCCCGGTCGACGCGGCCGACGCGGCGGACGGCCGGCCGCCGCAGCCGGAGCGCCGCGCCGAGCCGCCGCGGCTCAGCGCCGCGGTGCTGGCGCAGATCGCCACCGCGCTGCGCCAGGGCGGCGGCGACGCCCTGCCGCTGGCCACCCAGGCCGACCTGGTGGCGCTGCACAAGCGCATCGCCGAGATGTTCACCACCCTCAACGACGGGCTGGGGACGCAGCAGGCCGCCAAGGCGGCCGCCGACCGCAGCGCGCTCAGCGCCCGCATCGACCAGCTGGAAGAGGCGGTGAACCGGATGGAAGGGGCGCTCCGCATCGAATTCGAACCGGTTCTGAAGGCTGCGGTCACCGAGGCGCTGGCGCAGGCGGCGCCGAGACCGCGCCGTCGCTGGCGGGGGGCGCTGGCGGCAGCGCTTCTGGCGGGTGCGGCGCTGATGGCCGGCGCCTGGTACCACGCGCCGCTGCTGGAGGCGGCACAGGACCTTGGCCAGCTGCTGGCCGACGGGCAGCTGATCTGGCGCGACGGCGCCAGATAAAGCCCTGAATTTGTCCCCATTTGGGGGCAGCGCAGACCCGGTATCTGGGCTGCAATACCACCGGAAGGCATTGTTTCGCCTTTTTGCGCCAGCCGCAGTCCGCGGTCGCGGCGCAGGCGGGGGACGGAACGGGCAGCCGCCCGCAGCCCGGCCCCACAGAGTTAACGAGGAGGAAGTTTACCATGGGTAAGAAGGACTTTAACCCCGATTGGGATGTCTGTGACCCGACCTGCGATATCCGGTTCAGCGACAACAAGTTCGATCCCGACTACAACGACGGCACCACCGAATGGGGCGGCACCGACGGCAATGTGATCGACCTCAACGATCACGACGCCGGCGACAATGCCTCGGCCGGCCACGGCAATGACGCGATCTACGGCAACGAGCGCAACAACCGCCTCGATGGCGAAGAGGGCCAGGATTACATCGAAGGCCAGAACGGCCATGACGACATCCGCGGCGGCTCCGGCAATGACTACCTGTTCGGCGGCAACGCCGATGGCATCGGCAACCCGGCCGATCCCCGCGATGACGGCGACGACTGGATCGACGGCGAGGAAGGCTGCGACTACATCGACGGCGAGACCGGCAACGACACGCTGCTGGGCGGCGAGAACATCGACAGCGTGTTCGGCGGCACCGGCGACGACGTGATCTTCGGCGACGAAGGCGGCCTCGGCGACGGCAGCGGCGATGGCGGCGACTACCTCTATGGTGAGCTCGGCGACGACTGCATGGACGGCGAAGGCGGCGACGACTGCATGTGGGGCGACAACGGCCAGTCCGGCGAGACCCGCTATGACGGCGACGACACCATGTACGGCCGCGGCGGCAACGACCGCATGCATGGCCAGGGCGGCAACGACCGCATGGCCGGCGGCCTCGGCGATGACCTGGTCATCGGCGGCAGCGGTGACGACGAAATGTTCGGTGACGACCGCCAGTCGCAGAACGATGACCTCGACTTCGGCGCCGACAGCGGCACCGGCAACAAGGACGAGCAGGTCGACGGCGACGACTGCATGCTGGGTGGTGACGGCAACGACACCATGGACGGCCAGGGCGGCAATGACACCATGTTCGGTGAAGCCGACAACGACCTGATGCAGGGTGGCCGCGGCGACGACCTGATGGATGGCGGCGCAGGCCGCGATGACGTCAACGGTGGCGCCGGTCATGACACCATGCGCGGTGGGTCCAACAACGACGTGCTCGAAGGCGGCGCCCAGGGCGACCTGATCTTCGGTGACAGCGGCACCAACCTCGGCGACGATGGCCATGGCTACAACATCGACTGGGATTGCTGCGACGACGACGAGGACAGCCCGCCGGCGACGCTGCATGCCGATACCGCGGGTCTGAAAGAGGTCGACTGCCCCGATTGCTACACGCCCGAAGATGGCGGCGAGGACGGCAATGACCGCATCCGCGGCGGCTCCGGCAATGACACCATGTTCGGCGAGGGCGGCAATGACGTCATCATCGGCGGGCGCGGTCATGACCACGGCCATGGCGGCGACGGCAACGACCGGCTCTCCGGCCGCAAGGGCAATGACGTGCTCGACGGCGACGAGGGGGACGACTGCGTCAAGGGCGATGCCGGCAATGACACGCTTTATGGCGACAATGGCAACGACACCCTGAAAGGGGGCGATGACCATGACCGGCTCTTCGGCGAGAACGGCCGGGACAAGCTGTACGGGGATGACGGCAACGACACCATGTACGGTGGCGACGGTCGCGACAAGCTCTGCGGCGGCGATGGCAATGACGTCGGTCACGGCGGCAATGGCAACGACACCGTCAAGGGCGACAATGGCGACGACTTCCTCGACGGCAACGATGGCGAGGACCTGGTCCATGGCGGCAACGGCAAGGACGTGCTGCAGGGTGGCGAAGGCAATGACACGCTGAACGGCGATGCCGACCGCGACTGCCTTTATGGCGAGAACGGCGATGACCTCCTCGACGGTGGCACCGGCGGTGACTTCCTCGATGGCGGCGACGGCAACGACACGCTGTTCGGCGGGGCCGGTGACTACAATGACTGGCTGAAAGGCGGCGCAGGCGATGATTGCCTCACCGGCGGCGACGGCAAGGATGTCTTCATCATCGACCTGATCTGGGATGGCAGCAGCTTCTCCTCCACCGATGGCAACGACACCATCAAGGACATGGATATCGACCAGGATCACGATGTGGTGCTGTTCCGTGTCACCAATGTGGGCGGCGGCCTGGGAACCTCGGCGCAGGATGCCTTTGCCGCATTGGACGGCGGCGGCGCCACCGTCACCGACAATGGCACCGACACGCTGATCAGCGCAGGCGGCGCCACGGTGAACATCCTCGGCCTGACCGGCCGCGAGGCCCCGTTCACCTCGCTCGGCCAGGACGCGATCCCGATCGGCGGCGTGGGCATCAACGCGGTGACCACCGGCGATGCCGGATCCTACGAGGCGATCCGGGTGCTGACCTCGGACACCGGCTTTGACGACAGCTACGTCAACATCTGGGGTCCGGAAGCCGTCTGAGCCATAGGAACGGCGGATCCGGGGGAAACCCCGGGCCCGCCCAGCCCTGGTTCAGGACAGCGATTTGGTCCCCGGCCAAGGATTGCATCCTTGGACCAGGGCGCTGTTCTCCAGATTTCACAACTTCACTTCGTGCAGCCGGGGGGCTACGACAATGAAGGTAAAACGGGTATTTGACGGGCAACGGGGGGTGCTTGCCGCCATTTTCACGGCCAGCATCTTTGTAAATCTCCTTGTCCTGACAGCGCCGCTCTACATGCTGCAACTGTTTGCCCGGGTCATGGCCTCGGGCAGCATTCCAACCTTGATAGCCCTGACCACCGGCGCCGCAATCGCGCTGGTGTTCTTCTTTCTGTTCGACATGATCCGCCAGCGCCTGGTGGCGCGGCTCGGATCCCGCCTCGAGGCGCGGCTCAGCCCGGCCGTGCTGGAGGGCATGATCGACACCCCGCTGCCGCCCGCGCTGGCACGCTCCGAGCCGATCCGCGACATCCAGGACCTGCGGGGCTTCGTCACCAGCCCGGTGTTCCTGGCGCTGCTGGACGCGCCCTGGTCGCTGGTCTTCCTGGCGCTGATCTTCCTGTTCAGCCCGGTGCTGGGGCTGGTGGCGCTGGTCGGCATCGCGGTGCTGTTCACGCTGGCGCTGCTGAACGAACTCATGGCCCGCAAACCGATGGACACGGCCGCGAAACAGGCCACCGAGACCAATGCCGCAGTGGCCGAGATGATGCAGAACGCGGGCCTCATCCATGCCATGGGCAAGACCGCGCCGATGATCCGGCGCTGGCAGCTCAAGGCCTTCTCGGCGCTGGTCTTCAACACATTGGCCACCGACCGGGTGGCGCTGATGACCTCGCTGGCCAAGGCGGTGCGCATGGGGCTGCAGATCGCGGTGCTGGGCGTCGGCGTGGTGCTGGTGATCAACAACCAGCTGTCGCCGGGGCTGATGATCGCCGCCTCGATCCTGCTGGGCCGCGCCGCGGCGCCGGTGGAACAGTCGATCTCCGGCTGGCGCGCCTTTCTCAAGGCGCGCGGCGCCCATGGGCGGCTGAACACCCTGCTGGCGCATCTCGACCAGGCGCCCGAACGGCTGCCCCTGCCTGCCCCGGAAGGCCGCCTGTCCGTGGAAGGCGCCACGGTGGCGCTGCCGGGGCGGAGCGATCCGGTGCTGCTGGACATCACCCTGGCGCTGAAGCCGGGCCAGTCGCTGGGGCTGATCGGCCCCTCCGGTGCCGGCAAGACCACGCTGGCCCATGCGCTGGCCGGGCTGCAGCCGCTGCTGCGCGGCCACATCCGCATCGACGATGCCGCGCTCACCGACTGGGATCCGGCACAGATCGGCCAGTATATCGGCTTCCTGCCGCAGCGGGTCGAGCTGTTCCAGGGCACGGTGGCGGAGAACATCGCGCTGATGGACCCGGACGCCCGGCCCTCCGACGTGGTGGCGGCGGCCAAGCTCGCCCAGGTGCATGAGATGATCCTCGCCCTGCCCGGCGGCTACAACGCCGAAGTTGGCCCGCGCGGCGAGTTCCTGTCGGCCGGCCAGCGCCAGCGCATCGGCCTCGCGCGCGCCTTCTTCGGCAACCGCAAGCTCATTGTGCTGGACGAGCCCAATGCCAATCTCGATCCCGAGGGCGAAGAGGCGCTGGCCCGCGCCATCGAGGCCGCCTGCGCCCGCGGCGCGGTGGTGGTGGCGGTGACCCACCGGATCAGCCTCTTGCGCCGGGTCAGCCATGCGGCGCTGTTGCAGGAGGGCCGCCTCATGCGCTTCGGCGAGGCCCGCCAGGTGATCGAGGCGGCCGCCCAGCCCATGACCCCGGCCCGCGCCCATGGCGATCCGAAGATCGCCCCCTTCCGCCACCGCAACAGCGACACGCGGGCGGCCCCGGAGACCCCGGACGCCGCGGACGCCCCCCGCAGAGAAGGAGACAGCGCATGAGCCTGGTCGATCCCGAGACCCGCACCCCGGCCGCGCGCCCCGAGACCGGTGCCGCGACGACACCCGCGGGCTTTCGCAACCTGATGCCCCGCTCCGACCCGCCCGAGGTGGCGCTGCCCAAACATCCGCCCACCCGCGTGCGCCAGCTGGTGCTGTGGCTGGTGGTCTGCGGCTTCGGCCTGTTCGGCGGGCTGGTGGTCTGGGCCAGCCGGGCCGAGCTGACCAGCGCGGTGGTGGCGGCGGGGGCCTTCAACGTGGTCGGTGACCGGCTGGCGGTGCAGCATTACGAAGGCGGCATCCTGCGCGAGCTGAACGTGGCCGAGGGCGACCGGGTCCGCGAGGGCCAGGTGATCGCCCGGCTCGATGGCCGCCGGGTGCAGGCGCAGCTGGCCATCCTGAACGGCCAGCTGGCCAGCCTGTTGGCGCAGCAGGCCCGGCTGGCGGCAGAACAGGCGGACCAGACCGAGCTGCCCGCCGATCCGGAACTGGCGGCGCTGATCGCCCGCACCCCGGCGCTGGCGCAGCTGGTGGCGGTGCAGCGGGACCTGCTGATCTCCAACCGGGCGCTGCACCAGGGCCAGATGGACATCATCCAGACCCGCATCACCCAGCTCAATGACCAGCTCAAGGGCCGCGATGCCCGCATCCAGGCCACCGAGGAACAGCTGGCGCTGGTGCAGGAGGAACTGGGCGATCTGACCGGATTGTTCGAGAAGGGGCTGGTGCCCAAGACCCGCATCAGCCAGCGGCAGATGCAGCAGAGCGGGCTGATCGGCACCCTGGGCACGCTGGAAAGCGACCGCGGCAACGTGCTGGAACGCATCGGCGAGATGCGGGAACGGCAGCTGCAGGCCGGGCGCGACCGCGCCGCCCGCATCGCCGCCGAAAGCCAGGAGGTGCAGGAACGCCTGCTCGACCTGCGCCAGCGGCTGGATGCCACCTGGGACGTGGCCGAACGCCAGACCATCCGCGCGCCGCGTGATGGCCGGGTCGTGGGGCTGAACATCAACACCCTGGGCCAGGTGGTGGAACCGGGCCAGACCCTGCTGGAGCTGATGCCCGAGGATGCCGGCCTCTTGGTCGAAACCCGCGTGGCGGTGGCCGACATCGACGAGGTGGCGATGGGCAGCCAGGCGCGGGTGCAGCTCACCGCCTACAGCTTCCGCACGACCCCGCCGGTCAAGGGCGAGGTGGTGATGGTGGCGGCCGGCAGCAGTGTCGATGCCAGTACCGGCCAGGCCTATTACCCGGTGCATATCCGCATCCCGGAGGCAGAACTGGCCGCCCTGCCCAATGTGCGCGCCCTGCCCGGCATGCCCGCCCAGGCGATGATCGAGACCGGCCGCCAGACCCTGGCCGACTACCTGATCAGCCCGGTTCTGGCCAGCATGTCACAGGCGTTGAAGGAAGGCAGCGGCTAGGGGGAAGCCGCTACCCACCAGGCCGCGGCCCCGGGGGGAGCGCCGCAGCCTGTCCCGGCCCGTCCCGGCTGCCACTGGCCAGGGCGGGCCTGATCTTGCCCCCCTCCCCGACAGTCCATGACACGGCGCCTCCAACCGGCCCAAAAGGTCCGCTTCGGACCCAATGTTTCGCGCGCGAAACATTGGGTCAACATGGCTGACCTATATCCTGACGGGTCACGCGGACCGGCAGACACCCGCCGCCCGGCCCGCGGCCACGGGGGCAGCGGGTCAGACCGGGAGAGAGGACGGGGCGGCTATGACTGCGCCAGGCGTTTCCTGACCCAGCCAAGAAAGGCCGCATCCGGCCGCCGCAGCCTAGGCGCGCCGGAGCGGGCCCACATGGCACGCCATTCGGCTTCCAGCGCATAGGCATCGGCGCCGGGCATCAGCGCCCGCGCCTCCTCCAGCGTGGCAGGTTTCAGGCTGGGCGCGTTCAGCGCCGCCTCGGTGACCGCCGCCTTCTGGGTAAAGCGGATCACATCGCCCTCCAGCTCCTCCAGCGCGTAATCGGGCAGCGGCTGGGCCTCGATCATGTCGCGGATCATCTTGCGGAACACCCGCCGCGGCGAGGCGGAGCCGGATTTCTTCAGCAGCACCTCGACCGAGACCTGCCAGCTGTTCTGCCGTCCGCAATGCTTGCGCGCCAGCTCGTAGATGCGCCGCTCCAGCGGTTTGCGCAGCCGGAAGTAATCGCGGCTCAGCGTCAGCACCGATTTCGACAGCACCGCCCGGTACAGCCAGTCCGACAGGGTGACCGCCACGCTGACCATCTTGCCGCCGCGGGCCTTGCGCACGATCTCCCATTTCTCGATCAGCCCGAAGCCGGTCGTCACCTCGTGGCCGCCGGTCATGATGTTGGTGGTGATGCGGGTGCCCGCCAGCCGCTCGAAGGCCTCGCGCAGGCGGCGGTAGGCATCACCCGAGGTCTCGCGGTTGCAGGCCACCAGGAGGTCATGCGCCTTCAGGTGCAAGGTCCGGCTGACCTGCCGCCCGGCATTCAGCGCCGCCATCAGCTGGCTGATGCAGAAGATCAGGATGTCCTTGTCGTGGATCGTCGCCAGCCCCTTGACCGAGGGCGTCACGGTGATCTCGGCACCGTTGTGCTGGTAGTTCAGGATGCGCCGGTCGGGCCGGGTGCTGAGCGAGAACAGCGGGTGTTCCATCGACACCAGGTCGTTCTTGGGGATCGCCCCGAAGATGTCGCAGAGGAAAAAATCCCCCTGCCCTTCCGGCGGAATCCCGTCCGCTGTCAGCTCTGCTGCCATTATAGCCTGCCCGTATCTGCTCTGCCGGCCGCTGGATTTCTGCCGATCCTGGGCGACTCATTTTTCGTGGTTTTGATTACGCTCACCCTAAGGTTATCCACAAGCCCGGGCAACGGGGGATCAGAGTCACCCGCTCGGGGGTTTGGATTCATTTCATCGGGGTTTCAGAGTCACGTCGATGAAAAATCCCCGCCACAAAGCCAAGGAAAAAAGGGCTTTCCAGCCGCTGCCCGACTGCCTTAACTAGAAATAACTCATAAATAACAGGGCAGATTTTTTTCAGGCCCCCCAGATCAGCCCAAAACACCCGGCTGCAACCGACAGATTTGCTTAGAAAAATCGAATCCTGTGCGCATATCTCTTCCATGTGCGGTGTTTTTGGGTATTATCCGAAAAAGGCAGCACATCAACGCGGACGCAGCACCAGCCAGGGGCGCAGAGACCCCGGTCCGATCACAACAGGCAGATCTTCATGGCACGCGATATCCACAGGAAAGACAGCGCAAAACCCGGCAGCTCCCTGCCGCCCTATTTCAGCATCGATCCCGACAGCGCACTTGCGGATCTGGATGCGCCCACCAGCACCGCAGGCTTTGCCGAAATCGCCGCCGCCTGTGCCCAGGGGCGCGCCGACCTCGCCAGCCGCGGTCTCAACGAGGAGGGCCGCAAGGAGCTGCGGCTGTTCTCGACCTGGGAAATCACCCGCTACCTGATCCCCGTCGCCCAGGCCCATTTCCGCCGGGTGCTGAAGGCCAACCCGGACCTGCCGCAGGGCCGCTCGGAAACCGAGGGCGGCGCCAAGTGGTTCACGCTGGACGAGGTGCTGCGCCTGCGCGCCTTCTTCGCCGCCCAGGGCTCCAAGGCCAAGGACTACCTGCCCTACCGCCCCGAGGGGCTGCCCGCCAAGATGGTGGCGGTGGCCAACTTCAAGGGCGGCGTCGGCAAGACCTCGACCGCGGCGCATCTGGCGATGTCGGCGGCGCTCGACGGCTACAAGGTGCTGGTGATCGACCTCGACAGCCAGGGCTCGATGACCTCGATCTTCGGCGGCAAGGTTGAGGACGAATGGCAGACCGCCTTCCCGCTGCTCGCGCGCCACTACGGCGAGCATCTGCGGCTGGAGAACCAGCGCCGGCTCGACCGCGGCGATGCCCCCCAGCCGCTCGACGCGGCACTGGACGCGGCGATGGAGATGACCGCCGCCGACGTGATCCAGAACACCCACTGGCCCAACATCGACCTCATCGGCGCCCAGCTGAACCTCTACTGGGCCGAGTTCCAGATCCCGGTCTGGCGGATGGCGGCGCGCTCGTGGAAGCTGTGGGACGCGCTGACCGAGCGGCTGGAGGCCGACGGCGTGCTGGAGCAATACGACGTGATCTTCATCGACACGCCGCCCGCGCTTGGCTACCTCACCATCAACGGGCTCAGTGCCGCCGACATCCTGCTGGTGCCGATGGGCGCGTCCTTCCTCGAGTTCGACTCGACGGGCCGCTTCTTTGACATGCTGCATTCCACCTTCGCCTCGATTGAGGAAGGCGAGAACCTCGCCGCGCGCGCCCTCGGTCGGCCGGGGTTGGCGTTTGAATGGGACGCGGTGCGCACCGTCATCACCCGCTACGACGGCGCCCAGCAGGGCGAGCTTGCCGCCCTCATGCAGGCCTACATGGGCCGGGTTCTGTCGCCGCACAAGCAGGATTACACCGCCCTGATCGGCCAGGCCGGCGAGCAGGTCTCGGGCATCTACGAGGCCGACTACCGCGACTTCAACCGCGAGACCTACGCCCGCGGCCGCGAGACCTTCGACGAGACCTACGCCGCCTTCAAGAAACTGCTGATCGGCGTGTGGCGGCGCGAGGCGTTGCAGGCAGAGGCGCGGCAGCGCGCGGCCGGCTAAGGCCGCGGCAGGAAATAAAGGCTAGCATGACAGCCCCGCAGAGGGGCGGCGGGCAGAGGCAAAGGACAGGACAATGGCAAAACGCAAACGGCTTTCCCCGGCGCAGGACGGGTTTCTGACACCACCTCCGACGGGCCGACCGACGCTTGGCGGGGCCGGCACGGTGGGCGCCGCGCCGATTGCCCAGGTGGCCTCGGATGCCTCCGCCCAGGCGGCCTTGCAGGAATTGTCGGAGGTGGTGGAAACCGCCCGCGCCAAGGGGCTGATGATCCAGGAACTGCCGCTGGAGGTCATCGACGAGAACCACCTGGTGCGCGACCGCATCGAACAGGACGAGGAGGAGCTGCAAGCGCTGATCGCCTCGATCCGGGCGCGCGGCCAGCAGACCCCGGCCGAGGTGGTGCCGCTGGAGCACCCGGCCGGTGGGCGCAGCCATGGTCTCATCTCCGGCTGGCGCCGCCTGACCGCGCTGAAAAGGCTCTATGCCGAGACTTCAGACCCTGCCTTTGCCACAATCAAGGCGCTGGTGATCCGCCCCGGCAGCGCCGAGGCGTCTTACGTGGCGATGGTCGAAGAGAATGAGATCCGGGTCAATCTCAGCCATTACGAGCGGGCCCGCATCGCCGTGCGCGCCTGCCGCGAAGGCGTGTTCAGCCGCCGCAAGGATGCGCTGCAGACGCTGTTCGGCAATGCCACCCGCGCCAAGCGCTCCAAGATCGGCAGCTTCGTCACCCTGGTCGAAGCGCTGGATGCGGTGCTGTTCCACCCCACCGCGATCAGCGAGAAGCTGGGGCTGGCGCTGGCCCGCGCGATCGAGAATGACGCGGGCTTTGCCGACCGCGCCAGACAGGCGCTGCTGGCGGGCGACCGCAGCACCCCCGAAGCGGAACAGGCGATCCTGACCGGCCTGCTGGAGCCGACAGCGCCGACACCCCGCGCAGCGACCGGCGCGGCGCCCGCCCCTGCCGCCCCCGCGTCGGCCCCCGCCCCGGAGGCGGCGCGCCCCAAGCCGCCGGTGGAGCCGCTGGTCAGCCGCCCGCGGGTGCGCGGCGCGCATGACTGGGACGCCGCCCAGCCGGGCGAGCGGATCGCCCTGCCCGCGCCCGAAGGCGTGCGCCTCGGCTATATCCCCAGCGAGCAGAAGATCGAGATCAGCGGCCCCGGCGTCAGCGCCGCGCTGGTGGAAGAGCTGCAGGTCTGGCTGAAAAAACTCTGAACAGAGTCTGATCTGGTCGCGCCGACCTTCATCTTTCCCCAAATACTCGCGCCGCAGGCCAAGGGCTTTTCTTCGGAAAAGCCCTTTTTTAGGGCCGCATGAAAGAGAAATATCAGACTCTCATTTAGGTCAGCATGGGTGACCAAATGTTTCGCGCGCGAAACATTTGGTCCGATCCGGTCCTATTGGGCCGGTTGGCCGGCGGCCCGGCCCACCGCGACATATGTCTCGAAGCCGGCGCGTTTGGCGGCCTTGGCGGAGTAGATATTGCGCAGGTCAGCCATGCGCGGCTGCGCCATCTTGCGCGCCAGTTTCTTCAGATCCAAAGCGCGGAACTCGTTCCATTCGGTCAGCAGCACCACCAGGTCGGCATTCTGCGCCGCCTTGTAGGGATCCTCTTCCCATTTGACGCCGGGCAGCAGCGCTTCGCCCTCGGCGCGGCCCTGCGGGTCGACCACCCGCACGCGGGCGCCGCCGCCCACCAGGGCGGGCACGATGGTCAGGCTGGGGGCCTCGCGCATGTCGTCGGTGTTGGGCTTGAAGGTGACGCCGAGCACCGCCACGGTCTTGCCGTTGAAGGAGCCCTCGCAGGCGTCGCGCAGCTTCTCCACCATCCGCGCCTTCACCTCGTCATTGACCCGCATCACCGTCTCGGTGATGCGCATCGGAAAGGCATGGTCCTGGCCGATCCGCGCCAGCGCCGCGGTGTCCTTGGGAAAGCAGGAGCCGCCGTAGCCGGGACCTGCGTGCAGGAACTTGTTGCCGATGCGCCCGTCCAGACCGATGCCGCGGGAGACCTCCTTGACGTCCGCCCCGACCCGCTCGCAGAGCCCGGCGATTTCATTGATGAAGGTGATCTTGGCGGCGAGAAACGCATTGGCGGCGTATTTGATCATCTCGGCGCTTTCCAGGTCCGTGGTCAGGATCGGGAAATCGCGCAGGTACAGCGGCCGGTAGATCTCGGCCATCACCTCGGCGGCGCGCGGGGTCTGCACCCCGACCACCACCCGGTCGGGTTTCATGAAATCCTCGATCGCGGCGCCCTCGCGCAGGAACTCCGGGTTGGAGGCGACGTCGAAGTCGGCCTGCGGATTGGCCTTGGCGATCACCTGTTTCACCTGCCGGTTGGTGCCCACGGGCACGGTGGATTTGGTCACCACCACCGTATAGCCGGTCAGCGCCGCGGCGATTTCCTCGGCCGCCGCCATCACGTAGGTCAGATCCGCATGGCCGTCGCCGCGCCGGGTCGGGGTGCCGACGGCGATGAACACCGCCTCGGCGCCGTCGACCGCTGTCGCCAGATCGTCAGTAAAGCTCAGCCGCCCGGCGGCCACGTTCTTTTCCATCAGCGCCTGCAGGCCCGGCTCATAGATCGGCACCTCGCCCGCCTGCAGCCGCGCCACCTTGGCGGCGTCCTTGTCGACGCAGATCACGTCGTGACCGAAATCCGAAAAACAGACGCCGGACACCAGCCCGACATAGCCGGTGCCAATCATTGCAATGCGCATGGGATGCCCCTTTTCCCTTCATGTCCTGTCCCGGCGCGGCCGGGATGTTGTTCCGTTACAGAGATATAGGGCGCTGTGAGGGGCGGAAACCGGGTTTTTTGGCGGCAGGGGGAAATACCGCCGTTTAGGTCCGGATCGGACCAAATGTTTCGCGCGCGAAACATTTGGTCAATAGTGCTGACCTTTTGGGTCCTGCTTAGGTCCTGCGGACCGGCGGGCTCAGCTGCTGTAATAGTCCCGGTACCAGGCGGCGAAACGGGCGACGCCCTCGGCGACGCCGACCTTGGGCTGATAGCCGGTCAGCTGGGTCAGCAGCCTGGTGTCGGCCCAGGTCGCGGGCACGTCGCCGGCCTGCATCTCCAGCATGGTCTTCTGCGCCTCGATCCCCAGCGCGTCTTCCAGCGCGGCGATATAGTCCATCAGCGGGGTCGGCTTGCTGGCCCCGATATTGACCACCCTGTAGGGTGCCACCGGGCTGAGGCTGTCGCGCTCGGACACCGGCGCCTGCCCCGGCACCGCCCCGATCAGCCCGGTGATGCCGCTGACCAGGTCGTCGATATAGGTGAAGTCGCGGCTCATGCGGCCGTGATTGTAGACCTCGATCGCCTCCCCCGCGAGCATCGCGCGGGTGAATTTGAACAGCGCCATGTCGGGCCGCCCCCAGGGGCCGTAGACGGTGAAGAAGCGGAACATGGTGACCGGCAGCCGATAAAGATGCGCATAGGAATGCGCCATCGATTCATTGGCCTTCTTGGTGGCGGCATAGAACGACATCTGGTGGTCGGCCTGCTGGCGCTCGTCAAACGGCATCTCGGTATTGGCGCCATAGGCCGAGGAGGTGGAGGCCATCAGAAGATGCGCGGGCGGATGCGCGCGGGCGGCTTCCAGGAGTTCGAAGACGCCGATCAGATTGGCCTCGAGGTAATCGCGCGGCGCCTCGATCGAATGGCGCACCCCGGCCTGGGCGGCGAGGTGGATCACCGCCTCGGGGCGGTGCTGGCGGAACAGGTCCATCAGCAGGCCGGGATCTTCCAGCCGGGCGATGACGGGAGTGAAGCCGGCATGCTGCGCCAGCATGTCGTGACGGCGCTGCTTCAGGGTGACATCGTAATAGGGCGACAGGCAGTCGAGCCCGATGACCTGCCAGCCCGCTTCCAGCAGCCGGGCGGAGAGGTGGTATCCGATGAAGCCGGCCGAGCCGGTGACAAGAGCGGTTTTCATGGCTCTTAGGTGGCGGCTTGCCGCCACGCTGTCAAATGCTTTGGCGCGGTAAAGCATTTGACAGGGGCGGGGATTTATGTGCTTTCACCACCGCTGCCGCAGGCAGCCAGGACAGACGGCAACAAGGAGCAGCCCGCGGTGACCACGGCAGAGGCAACAGCAGCCCCGAATTCAAACATCTCTGCGGGCGCGGCCGGGGCGGTTGGCGCGTCGGGGGCAGGGCGGCTGGTGGCGGTGGTGGTGACCCACAACCGCCTGGAGCAGCTGAAGGTGACGCTGGCGCGGCTGCTGGACAGCCCGGCCAGCGAGCTGGCGGCGGTGGTGGTTGCCGACAATGCCTCGTCCGATGACACCGCCGCCTGGCTGGCGGCGCAGCAGGATCCGCGGCTGGATGTCTGCCGCAGCGAGACCAACCGCGGCGGCGCGGGCGGTTTCGAGATGGGCATGCGCCGCGCGGTGGAAGCGCATGATCCCGACTGGCTGGTGCTGATGGATGATGATGCCCGCCCGGCGCCCGGCGCGCTGGCGGCCTTCCACGCGCAGCCCCGGCCCCAGGACACGGCGCTGGCGGCGGCGGTCTATTTCCCCGACGGGCGCATCTGCGAGATGAACCGCCCCTCGCGCAACCCCTTCTGGCAGCCGCGGGTGTTTCTGCGCACGCTGCTGCGGGCGCGGGACGGCTATCACATTCCCTATGACGCCTATGACGCCGAAGCGCCCCTGCCGATTGATCTCACCTCCTTTGTCGGGCTGTTCCTGTCCCGGCGCATGGTCGAGGCGGCGGGCTATCCGGACCCGGGGCTGTTTCTTTATGGCGATGACGTGATCTACACGCTGGGCCTCAGGCGCCGCGGCGAGACCATCCTGTTTGATCCGGCGCTGCGGTTCGAGCATGACTGCTCGACCTTCCAGAATGACCGGATCCGGGTGTTTTCGCCCCTGTGGAAGGTCTATTACGCCTACCGCAATGGGCTGATGATGTACCGCGCCGCGGCCGGGCCGCTGCTGTTTTGGCCGCTGTTCTTGCTGGTGGCGGTGAAATGGCGACTGACCGCAAAACGCTACGCTGCGGCGGAGCGGCAGGCCTACCTGCGGCTGTGGCGTCATGCGGTCTGTGACGGCTTGCGCCGCGACACCCGCCGCAGCCACGCCGAGGTGCTGGCGCTGGCGGAGACGGGCTGACAGCTGGAGAGGACAGGCGGCAGGCCAATGCTGCCGCGGCTGCTCAGGCTCAGCGGTTCAGGATGTCGCGGTGGTAGCGGCCCATCAACACCAGCCCGAGGGCCAGCAGGATGAGGCTGGTGAACAGCACGAAGGGCACATTCACATAGGCTGCGGCATAGGTGGGGTAGAAGCCGGTGCGCATCAGCCCGGTGATATGCATCAGCGGATTGTACCACAGGATGTCCTGCGCCAGGGGGGGCATGTCCTCATAAAGAAAGAACACGCCTGAGGCGAGAAACAGGGGCCGGGTGAGGATCGACCAGGCCATTTCCCACAGAGGATAGAGCCCCATCAGCACGCAGTTGACTGTGCCGACGCCCAGCCCCAGCAGCATTGCCAGCGACATCGCCAGCACCGCAGGTGGCAGGTCGAGTTGCGCGCGACTGTCAATGACCGCCAGCGCCCCGGTGAGCAGCAGGATCGCGACCAGGGCACCGGTGAGGCTGTTGAGCAGAAAGCGTGCCGCCACTGCGTCGAGCCAGGTCACGGCCGGGAACTTGAGCAGCGGCTTGGAAAAATTCACCGCCCGGGCCGTGGTGTTGGCAATCCTGTTGTAGAGATCAAACGGCAGGTAGCCGGTGGCATAGAACAACAGGAAGCTGGTGCCTAGAGAAGGGCTGCGCATCACCAGAGAAAAGCCCAAGCTGAGAAACAGGATCGCGGCCAGCGGTTCGAGTATGGCCCAGAGGTAGCCGCCGGGGGTGCGCCCGTAGCGGGTCGACATCTCGCGCAGCACCAGTGCTGCGATGGTGCGCAGGCTGGCAAAACGGCGGTTGCGCCCGGCAGTGGGGAGCTGGGCCGGGGGCAGGGCGGGGGGCGCCGCAGGCGTGGTTCTGGTCATGAATCCCCATTGTGAATATGCGCTGTGCAGGCGATACTATGAAAGAAAGACGAGGCAATTACAAACGGCTGCAAGCCGGGAAAAGCAGATATGACTCAGAACCGCCCGGCGGCGCGGCGCAAGGCTGCAGCCCAATTTCGCACTGGTCGCAAACCGGCTGGCACCGACGCGGCAGAACCGCGGCAGGACGAGACCCCGGACGCGGCAGGGAACGTCGAAAAACTGCCCGGCAGCGAGGCTGGTCAGCGCGGCCCGGCAGGCGGCAACAAGGTCAGCGGCAAGAAGCTGAGGAAGCTGCGCCGCAAGGCACGCAAGGCCGAAGCCGCCCATGCGGCGCTGCAGGCGAAGGCCGAAAGCCTGGAAGCACAGCTCGCCGACACCCCGGCCTTTCCGGTGGCCCGCGCCGCGCATATGAAGAAACGCCACTGGGGGCTGATCGCCAGTTTCACAGCCCTCGTGCTGCTGCCGCTGGCGCTGGCGGTGTTCTACCTGTTCGCGGTGGCCGAAGACCAATATGCCGCCACCGCCGGTTTCACCGTGCGCAGCCAGGAAAGCTCCGGTGCCAATGACCTCTTGGGCGGGCTGGCCAATTTCGCCGGCAACAGCGCCGCCTCCGACAGCGACATCCTCTATGAATTCATCCAGAGCAAGGAAATGGCCGCGGCGGTCAACAAGCGGATCGATCTGCGCGCCCATTACAGCCAGCACTGGCCGGGCGACTGGGTGTTCGCGCTCTGGCCCGATGCCACGCTGGAGGAGCTGGTCTGGTTCTGGCACCGGGTGGTCAGCATTGCCTATGACGGCGGCTCGGGGCTGACCGAGGTGCAGGTCACCGCCTTTGATCCGCAGACCGCCCGCGACATCGCCCAGGCCATCGTCGAGGAAAGCCAGATCCGCATCAACGCGCTGAACGACCAGGCCCGCGCCGATGCGATGCGCTATGCCGAGGCCGATCTGGAGGAGGCCGTCGAGCGGCTCAAGGCCGCGCGTGAAGAACTGACCCAGTTCCGCACCCGCACCCGCATCGTCGATCCGGCGGCCGATATCCAGGGCCGCATGGGGGTGATGAACAACCTGCAACAGCAGCTCGCCGAGGCGCTGATCGAATATGACCTGCTCACCGGCAGCGTGGCGCCGGGCGACGTGCGGCTGAAAAAGGCGCAGCAGCAGATCGAGGTGATCCGCGAGCGCATCGACATCGAACGCCAGACCTTTGCCTCCAGCAACACCGACACCGGCGCGGTGGGCGAGGATTACCCCTCGCTGATCGCCGAGTTCGAGCGGCTGACGGTTGACCGCGAGTTCGCCGAAGAAGCCTATCGGGCGGCGCTGACGGCGCTGGAAGTGGCGCGCGACGATGCGGCCCGCCAGAGCCGCTACCTGGCCACCTACATCAAGCCCGACCTGGCCGAGGAGGCGGAATATCCGCGCCGCTTCGTGCTGTCCGGCCTGGTGGGGCTGTTCCTGCTGCTGGGCTGGGCGATCCTGGCGCTGGTCTACTACTCGATCCGCGACCGCAGCTGAGGGGCGGGCGATGATCCGGTTCGAGAACCTGACCAAGAGCTTCCGGCTCAGGGGGGAGCGCAAGGTGGTGATCGACAACCTGAACCTGACGCTGCCGTCGGGGCGGTCGCTGGCGCTCCTGGGGCGCAACGGCGCGGGCAAGTCGACGCTGTTGCAGATCATCGCGGGCACCCTGCGGCCCGATCATGGCCGGGTGGTGTCCGATGGCACCATCTCCTGGCCGGTGGGGCTCGGCGGCTCCTTTCACAAGGAGCTGACCGGGGCGGAAAACGTCCGCTTCATCGCCCGCATCTACGGGGTGGACACTGACGACCTGGTGGCCTTCGTCGAGGATTTTGCCGAGCTGGGCAAGTTCTACCACATGCCGATGCACAGCTATTCCTCCGGCATGCGCTCCCGGCTGACCTTCGGGGCGTCGATGGGGATCAAGTTCGACACCTACCTGGTGGATGAGGTGACGGCGGTGGGCGACCGCGCCTTCCGCAGCAAGAGCCAAAAGGTGTTTGCGGACCGGATGACGCATTCCAGCGCCATCATGGTCAACCACTCGATGAACCAGGTGCGCAAGTTCTGCGATGCGGGCCTGGTGCTGGAAGGCGGCCGGATCCGCTATTTCGACGACCTGGAAGAGGCCATCGCCCTGCATGAAGCGATGCTGGACTAGCGGTCAGGCCGCCTGCTCCGGCTTCAGTGTTTTTTCCCAGTACCCCTTGTTTGCCATGTCCGCATAGCCTTGGCGGTACGCCTGCTTCAGGCTGTCGTAATTGCGGTAAAACTCGGACAGGGTTTGGGTCATGCGCCACGCGAGGCTGAAGAAGCGTCGTTTGGACTGGGTCACGGTGTAGGCCTTGTCCTTGCGGGTGTTGAAGTAAGTCAGCCGGGCGCCGCCAAAGGCAGGGAAAACCAGGCCGCGATCCCCGATATCCAATTGCATCCGGTCGCCGATCGTCTTCCAGAACGGAACCAGGTGGCCGTTCAGGGTGAACAGTCCCAGATAATGGCGCAAACGGCGGGGCAGCCTGCTGAAGCGGGCGCGTCCGGGGGCGGGGGCCTCGGCGGCATCCTGCCACACTTCATCCTTCATCAGTGCCTTGATGTCGGCCCGACGCTGCGACATGTCGATGTTTTCATCGAAGAATTTGGGGCCTTTCATCACGTCCTGCCAAGCCAGCAACTGCGCTTCTGCGCTTTCGTATTTGAACCGCAGCAGAGACCGCAGCATGAAACGTATGGCAATCTTGGCGGTGCCAAGCGGGCTGCGCTCGAGCTTGTCAAACACCAGGTGGTGGATCAGATGGTTCCGCAAATCCAGATAAAGCGTTTGTGGGCTTTCCTTTTCCGTGAAGTCATCTTGGAAGGAAACCACGCCATTCAGGGTGAAAATGCGGAAATCATTGGCCAGAGAAAAGCTGATGTCATCGCCACGCACGAAGAAGGGGAAAGGGTGGTGGGTGACATGGGCGATCGGGAAGGCAAAGAACCACCAGCCGCCGTAGAGCGTTTTGGGAAGGCTGTGGGCTGATGTGAATTCCATATGGGCGACCTGTCCGAGATCGCGCAGGTCGGTACCATTGTAAAGCGGGTGGCAGGAGCCGTCGAAAAAGGCACCGTTTTCCCACATGCACCACTTATGGCTGTTGTTGATCATCGCCCCTGCCAGGGCTGTCTTGGGATCGCGCGCCAAGGCGAGAAACATGTAGCTGCGGGCGATATTTTCCATGTGGAAGGAGGCGTCGTCATCCATGAAGAGACAATGGCTGCAGCCATCCGCCTCCGCTTCCAGCAGACCACGGGCAAACCCCCCGGCACCGCCCAGGTTACGGTTCGGATAGGGCGTGACTTTGGCGGTGGCGGCAATGTCCGCGCTTTGGCCATTATCGACGACCTGAACACGGATTTGATCCCTATAGGCAAAATCCGTCAGGAAATCTTCAAGCCGGGCGACGGTGTGCTGCACTTCCTTTTCGCGCTTGAAGGTGGTGATGGAAACGGCGAGCCGCGGCAACTCCGCAGGCTGGTCCTCGGTAAAGAACCGCCCGCCGGTCAGCTCGACCTCGCCCCCCAGTGCCTGTACCTCTGCGTAAAGCAGGCCCTCGATGGTCTTGTCTGCAAAGTCCTGCAAGTCGATCACATGCGGCTGCCCGGCCTGCAGTTCTGCGATCTCGCAGTAGGCAACTTCCCAGGAACGGTGGGGTTGGGCGTGCATGATCCGGATTTCAGCAGTGCCGGTACCGGACAGCTCTGCAAACAGCGTGTTCAGTTGGCAGGCCTGGTTCCATTTCCCTAGGCTGAACAGGTTGAAATAGGTGCCAAAACTAATGCGTGCTCCGGGAGCCAAGACATATCGCCCGGCGCTTTGCGAGAAGCCAATTGCCCCATGGGCGCGGTAGAAGAGGTCGTGTTCGGTGCAGATGTCCCGATCGGGTGCGATGAAGTTCTGGAGGGTGGGCATGGCAAGAACCTTTCCGGGAAAACTGGGACGGAACGTTAATGGCTGTTCTGGAGATGGGTGATGAAATCGCGCAGCTCCGGCCGGGGGAGAGCTGTGGGATCAAGCTTGGCGAGCAGTTGTTCCGTGGCTTCAGCGACGTTCACCGGGCGGGGTGTGCGCATTTCTTCTATATCCGGAAAAAATGCAGCCTGTCTGGTTAGCCCCGTGAGATAGTCATGTATCGGGGTGAACGCGTCTGCCAGCGCTTCTCTCTGCTCCGCTCCGAACAATTCGACGTCGCTGTTGCGCACCGGGCTGAGGGTCTCCGGGGCGGTCAGAAAGAACTCCCGCAGAGCCTGCGCTTGCTCAGGCGGCAGGTCGTGGTTGCCGCGCCGGATGATTTCATAGGCTGCCCGTGGCAGCCCCTTGTTGGACGGCCCTTTGAGGGAAAGCCCCTTGGGAAAACCGCAGTTCACCTGGGCGATGAAATCCTGCACCGATCCGCCAACAGCGAGAATATCGCTGTAATTGCGCAGATGCAGCGGCGCCTCCGAAAATTCTCGCAGCCAGGGTTCGACCATGCGGCGGTAGTCGAAATGGATCGAGCTGGTCTGGACACCGCCAGGGCTGGACAGCGGTTCCAGCTTGTCGCCGAAGCGCAGCCGTTGCCCGAACCAGGAGGTCATATATTCATCGGGCCGACGCAAGGCGCAATAGAGCTCCCAGTCGCCTTCTGGGAATAAACCGTGCAGCTTGGCGATGAGATCTTCATGCCCCGCGCCAAAATTGGAAAACACCTCGGAGCACAGGATGAGCGTGTGCGGTTGCAGGATCTCGACCTGGTGGCGGATCGTGTTCAGCATCGCGGGCAACCCCGGCAGGGTGCCATGCCACGGGGGGGTCTTGCCGCCGGTTTTGCCTGCCAGCATCCGGAAGGCGAGCGCGTTGTGGGGTTCGCGCACATTCATGCAGCCCAAGGCCGGTTTCTTGTGTTTGCCCAAGGCCTGCGCCAGCAGATGCGACATGCCTTCGCTTTCGACCGCAGGGTAGAGAATGCCGTGTCCTAAAAGCGTGAGCGCATTGCGGGCCAGGTAGGCCTGCAACGCGGTGGAGCCGACCTTGTGGTGGCCAAAGTAGAGAATGACTTTCATCGGGTGCGGATTTCTTGCGCGGGGGGCTATTCGGCAGCTGCGGAGGGCTGGTTTTTCTGAGCCTTACGGGCCTGTTCCACGTCGCGCACGCGTTTGGCATGGAAAAAGGCCGGCCAGTTCACGGTTGGCTCTTCCAGCATGCCTGCAATCATGCCGGACATCAGCTCCAGCGAGCGCAGCTCGCTTGCAGAGAGGTAATCGGCAGGCTCCACCGATTGCGGGGTGTCGAGGGCTTTTTCCACTGCCGCGTGCAACTCGTTTTCCAGCAGCGGTTCGCCGCCGAAAAACTCCCGGTCCATGGCTTTGGCATCGTCCAGGTAGGTATCGCGGATATCTTCGGCCAAGCTCTTGTGCAGTTGCAGCTTGGTGCGTTGCGGCGGCGGTGGGAGCTGGCTGGCCAGCCGATAGATTTCCCAGCCAATTCGCAGGCGCAAGATACGGGAGGTCTTCAACTGCCGTTGCAGCACCTTGAGGCGCATCAGGTCTTCCAGGCAGAAAGATTCATTGGCGGAACTGTCGCTGGCAATGGTGTAGGCAATGCCGCCAAAGGCGTGATGCACGAAATCTTCCACCACGGAACCGCGGTAGAGTTGGCTTCGGATCATCGGGCGCAGGGTGAATGCGTCTCCGAAATGATGACGCCAGGCGGCAAAGCGCGGCAGGTAGAAATTCTCTTTATCTTCTTTACGGCGTTGCGCAAATTCCGCGAGGGTGGATTTCAGCACCGGTGGCGCCCCGACCTTGGTGCGTTCCGTGAATGTTGAGGTAATCCGGCCAGGGTGCGGGCGCACATAGGCGAACACGCGGATGTCGTCGGCCGCATCTTTGAAGAACTTCTGGATGATCTCATGCAACAAGGCGGCGGGAACCCGCTCCAGCGCTTCGGCGGAGATCAGCGCAAAATCGGTATCCGCCTTTGCGACCCGATTGGCCAGCTTTCGCAGCGGCAGTGCCGCTTTTTCCTGGTCTTTCGGTGTCTTGGCTGCCCCATACGCCAGACATTGGTCCCGCAGTTCGTTGTTCGCGAGCTTAGCCGGGTAGAAGACGCTGTGCCCTTGCAGTTTCACGAGCTGTTTTGCAAACGCCAGCTGGATCGAGGTGGACCCTGTCTTGTGATCGCCGATGTGAAAAATGAGTGTCTTGCGGTTTGACATCTGGCGGCGAACCCCTCGTTGAAATGCACTTTGTGTCCTGCTTTAGGGCATTCCGGTTTTCGGAACAATCGCTTCGAAGGGGATCGTGGCGGTTTTCCGTAATCTTCCTGCCCAGCCTCTTGCGGTGGCGCGGCATATCCCGTTTAACCGGGGCAGAATTGCAGCAAGGGACGGGACGATGGCAGCAGGAAACTTTCTGATGGTGGGCGCAGGCCTCTCGGGGGCCGTCATCGGGCGGCATCTGGCGGAGGCGGGGCATGAGATCACCGTGATCGACAGCCGCAGCCACATCGGCGGCAACTGCCACACCGAGCGCGATGCGGAGACCGGTGTCATGGTGCATGTCTACGGGCCGCATATCTTCCACACCGACGACGAAGAAGTGTGGAACTACGTCAACGCCTTCGAGACCTTCAAACCCTACAAGAACCGGGTGAAATCCACCACCCGCGGGCTCTCGGGGGAGCGCGAGGTGTTCTCGCTGCCGGTGAACCTGCACACCATCAACCAGTTCTTCCGCAAGACCCTGCGCCCCGAAGAGGCGCATGACTTCATCGTCAACGAACAGGCCGATACCTCGATCACCGATCCGCAGACCTTCGAAGAGCAGGCGATGCGCTTCGTCGGCAGGGATCTCTACGAGGCCTTCTTTAAGGGCTACACCATCAAGCAGTGGGGCATGCATCCTTCCGAGCTGCCCGCCTCGATCCTGAAGCGGCTGCCGGTGCGTTTCAACTACGACGACAACTACTTCTTCCACCAGTTCCAGGGCATGCCGGAGAACGGCTATACCGCGATGATCGAGAAGATCCTCGACCACGCGAACATCACCGTTGAGCTGGAGACCGAGTTCAGCGCGGAGATGGGGGCGGAGTATGACCACGTGTTCTATTCCGGGCCGCTGGATGGCTATTTCGGCTACGAGCTCGGCCGCCTTGGCTACCGCACCCTGGATTTCGAGCGCTTCACCCACCAGGGCGACTACCAGGGCTGCGCGGTGATGAACTACGGCGAGGAAGAGGTGCCCTATACCCGCATCACCGAGCACAAGCATTTCAGCCCCTGGGAAGAGCACGAAGGCTCGGTTCTTTACCGCGAGTTCTCGCGCCTCGCCGAGCCCGGCGACATCCCCTATTACCCGATCCGCCAGGTGGCGGAGAAGGCGCTCCTGGCGGATTACGTCAAGCTGGCACAAGAGACCCGCGGCGTCACCTTCGTGGGGCGGCTGGCGACCTACCGCTATCTCGATATGGACGTGACCATCCGCGAGGCGCTGGACGCCGCACGCGCCTTCACCGCGTGTCTGGAGAAGGGTGAAGCGGCGCCCGCGTTTTTCAGCGCGCCGCTTTGAGGGTGGCGCGTCCTTGCCCGAACCAGGTAGGGGCCTGCAGGCTCACGTCGGGAAAGGTTTTCCGACGTGAGCTTGTGTTGACTGTTGAAACGCGGCCGTTAGAAGGCATCACATAATGCATGACGAGCAATGCAAGGTTCTCTTGGCGGCTGCCGAGAAATGGATCGGATAGGCTAAGGAGTGGTTGATATGTTTATGAATTATAGGTTGCCTCCCTCTTCTGATTTTATGGCGACTTCCACACAGGGGCGTGCAGACATCGGGCACCATGCCCATATTGCGTTGGAGGAAGGCCGGGGGCGTATTACGCTAGAGACAGACAAACTCTTCCGGCTCGTCTTTGAACCTTCTGAAAAAGCGCCGCGCTGGACAGAGATGAAGGTAGCGCTGCTTGATAAGGGCTGGTTGGATTGCCGTAATATTCATCTGAAATACTGTGCCAAGTCCGAAGAACCAATGCATGTACAAGCGGCGCTGCGTCTTCATTCGGAAACCGGGTTTCGTGACCATTTTGCGTCCGAACACCACGAAATAGAAAGTGCCTCAAACCACTTCGGTGCAGAATTCTATCTGTCCCCAAGAACGTTGAACAAGATACATGCCTGTGATTTGCATTTGTTCTTCGATACGACGGCCAATACCTTTGACCTGCACAGCCTGGTCGTGACCGGACTGCGCTGAGCGCCTCAACTTCCAGGGTTACCAATGAAATTTTCATGTATCATGACGACATTTAACGACGGGCCGATCATGCGCCAGTCGGTAATGTCTATTTTGAACCAGACCCATGAGGAACTGGAGCTGATTGTCGTAGATGATGGTTCGGGGGCGGAAACCAAGGCGGTATTGAGCGAATTTAACGACTCGCGCCTGCGTATTTTTCCGCAAGCCAATGATGGTCTGTCTTCGGCGCGGAACCGCGGCCTGCATCACGCCAAGGGCGATTATATATGCTTCCTTGATGCCGACGACGTGCGCTCTCCTTGGGCCCTTGCGGAAGTTGCCCGCACCATTGAGGAAACCGATGCGGAGATGGTTCTTGTGCGGGGTGTTTATTCCGGCGAACGCACTACGCTCGAAGCGTTTTTCGATGAACCTCAAGCTTTAGCGTTCGACGCAGAACGGGAGGGGGCCGGGAGTGCGGATCTGGCAGTTCGCAAAGCTTGGGCTACCTCGTTGGAGCCACAATCGGCCAACAAATTCATTGCCCGATCCGTTATTGAGCGAGGAAAGCTGCGCTTTCCCAACGATCATTTTTTCGAGGATATCTTGTTTCACACGATGGCGATTGCGCATGCGCGTTCAATTGAGCTGATCGATTCGCGAAGCTATACTTATTTTCAGCGGCAGCTTCATCGCCAGACCACTGGATCAAATGGCACCATCCGTTTTGACATCATTGGTACCGCGAGGGTGACGCTGCAACTTTTCCAAGAACATCCTGACTTTGGAAATGCCCGCCAACGGGGGGCTCTGATGCTAAGTGTTTTGCGGCTTTTGAGATGGTGCGAAGAGAATATTGCAGTTTATCACCGTTTTGCTTTCCGGATGGCTCTGCGGGAGACATTCCGTGGCATAAACCCACTGTATTTCATTTTACCTGAAAATACTCCCGACCCACGGGATGAACGGGAAGATTTGAGCCGCTACGCAAGGGAGATCATGGTATGATCCCGAAGTCCGATTTTGAAGCAAAGACCGAAATCCCAAGTACCGTGGAGGTTGCTGCTTTTGGTGCGAGGGTTCAACTTACAACCGCCGGGGATCGTGTCGAATCCAGTCGCCGTCTAAGCGAACTGAAGGAATGCCACGAACGCTTCTTGGCATCGCGGGTGATACCCAAGTCGGGGTTGTGTGTCGATTTGGGAGCGGGTGAAGGTTGGTTCACAGTACCTTTCGCTATGGCATTTCGCGATTGGAATGTGATTGCGTTCGAGACCGATTCAGACGCCTTTGCATTGCTACAGGCAAATGTGAAACAGCACGGCTTGGAGAATGTGGTCTGCATCAATGCAGCTCTTCACCCTAGTCTGAAGCCTGTTCACGTCCAAGCTCGTACTTCCGGGGAGACCGAATTGCCGAAGTCGTTGATGAAGGCGCTTGGTCAGACAACTCCGGCGATGTTTACGTCTCTTTCGGCCCTGGCTCCACGAGTCGCTCCGGTAACGGATGCACCCGGAAATGGTGAAACACTCTCCTGCTCAGCCCTGCCCGTTAATATTTTGGCCAAATTGGCGCCGGACTTGTTGAAATTGGACGCGCCATATTGTGAGGAAGCGATCGCACAGGCATTGCGTGAGGTTCCAGTTGGATTTCTGACAGGTCGCCTTTATTCGTATGTGCCCTCAAAATTGTTTCATCCCCACGAAGAGGCGGGGCCGCGAGAGTTCTATCTGCCTCACCATGACTATGCTCTGCGACGGGATTATGAGGATAACTTCCCGACCCGCCGCCCGCAGCTCGATGTGGTCGTGGCGATGTACAACACGCGCGAGTATATTGCGGAATGTGTGGATAGCATTTTGGCGGATGGAAATCCGGATATTCGGGTTATCGTCGTTGATGATGGATCTACTGACGGTTGCGGGGACTTGGTTGAGAAGCGTTACGCCGGAAATGAGCGTGTGCGGCTGGTCCGCAAGGCCAACGGCGGTTGCGCATCTGCGCGCAACTATGGGCGCAGATGCTCAAACGCTAGCCATATTGCGTTTATTGATGCAGACGATCGGGTGGACGAGGGCATGTTTACCGCATTGCTGGAAACGGCGCGGTACACTGGTGCGTTTGTGACGGAAGCCGAGTTCTCGTTCCTGAATGTGGATGAAGAAACCGGAGAGGAAACTCTCACTCCCAGCTATGAGGCAGACATCTACGGGCTGCCTGGAGATTGCTGTGTAGGGGAGTATGATTTTTTCTGGCTCCCGGGGCGCGATATCGCTGTCGGGCAGCCTACGATTTGGCGTCGCGTGCATCGTCGAGATTTTCTGGACCGCAAGAATATCTGGTTCCCTGAGCATGTGCGGGCTTTCGACGATCAGATCTTCCAGCTTATGGTCTCACACTACTGCGGTTCGCTCGCACATGTGAAAGGCTATGCCTATCACTACCGGCAGCATCCTGCGCAGGATATCAAGCAGGGCGATGAGCGGCACTTCTACAGTTTCAACATGTTCCGGAGCCTTCTACTGCGGGCATTGGATGAACATTGGGCTGACATCACGCCGTTGCTGCGCTCTTTGCTGAATACCATGGGGTGGTCCTATGGGGGGCTGCGAAACGACTTGAAAATCGCCTATCAGGAAGGGGCGGCCAAGTTTTTGGCGATTGTGAGTAAAACTTTCGGTCATACGTTCCTGCCGCATGAGTTGAATGCAACTGGAATCGACGGGCTGGAATTTCTCGTCAATCGTCATCTGGAGAAGATGAAAGATGAGCCGGTGAATTATGGCTTCATGCGTTTGGAAAGCTGGCGCTGGCAGCCTGAGTTCATCCGGATGATGCAGGCGGTTAGAATGGGAGGCTAAGGAGATTGGCGCAATGGGATAAACTGCGGTAATCTCTCACATTTTTGCTGGGCCATGGTCGTAGAACTTACGCGGCCATTCTCAGCTTTTGGGCGGGTGTCACCCCGCCGTTGCCCATCTTGGGGCGTTCATTGTTGTAGGTTCAGAGCCATTCGGTGGTATTCTTCTGCACCTCACGTGTCCCTCGCAAAACCCTTCACCATAAAGTAGATTCTGCCCATCCTATTTAGGAGCAGACGAATGCGTAAGAGTCGTGTCACCGAGGCGCAAATCATCGGTGACGTGCTCCCCTGAAAAGTCCGCGATTTGAAGTTAGCCTGTTCTCCAAGCGAGGAGACAGACGATGCGGAAAAGCCGTTTCAGCGAAGAGCAGATCATTGGCATCCTGAAGGAGCACCAAGCCGGAATGGCGGCCATGTGGCGCCCGTTGTCGAAGTCGTGCCCATCCCCCACCGCGGCGATGACGGCGGTCGCCGTCTTGGGGCCGACGCCTCGGAACCGACCGACGCGCTGGCAGGCCTCATTCGCGCGAAAAATCTGGTCGATACGACGGTCGAACGCCTGCACCCGCTTGTCGATCTCGGTCATCAATTCCAGAAGAGATGACAGAATTTCTCGGCAAAGGTTGGTGAGTTCATTTTCAAGGTCTTCTACAATCTCCGGAATCATGCGCCGTGCGCGCGTGGCCGATTGGCCAAAGGCGATGCCACGATCCAGGAGTATCCCCCGCATCTGACTGACCAGAGCAGTTCGGTGGTTGACCATGCGCCGACGAGCCCGATGCAGGGTCTGGATGTCTTGCCGCGCGATGCTCTTCTTCGGCACGAAGCGCATGCGGGGCTGGGTGACTGAGATAGCGATCGCCTCGGCATCGTTTCGATCATTCTGTTGTCGCCGCCTGAAGGGTTTAACATGCTGGGGCGCGATGATCCGGACTTCATGACCGAGGGCCTCGAATTGCCGCTGCCGAAAGAAGGTTCCGGTACAGGCTTCGATGCCGATCACGCAGGCCGGAATTTCCCTAACGGCCCGCAGTAGTGTCTCCCGCCGCACGCGTCGGCGGAGCAGTATCTCTCCGTTCACATCCAACCCGCAAAGTTCAAATACGTTCTTGGCGAGATCAATCCCGATGGCCTTGATGGTCATTCTTCCCTCCTGTGTCCTATGGTTTAACCCTGCGTGAGGGGCGGGAGAGCCGTCCATCCCATCAAGTGGCGGTCGAAGTATGGCAGCATGGAAGTTTCAGACGCCCGGCGGCTGAAGGCGCTGGAGGCCGAGAACGCCAAGCTGAAGAGTTCGCAGCGACCGTGGCCTCAGTGGGGCCGCGTAAGCGCGTAGAACGCTGGCGGAGCAAATGCTTGATGTCGCCACACTGAAAGAGATGCTTGGAATGGTCGCAGGCGAACGCCATGCGTTCGAGTGAGCCTGCGGACCCTTCTGACGCCTGGTTCAAGGAGACGCGCCGTGGACTGGGCTATGAAAGAGAAGAGCTACTCGCAGCGGCGGGGTTGTGCGCTGGCCGAGATCGATCCGTGTGTGTACCGGCGGCGGCCGACTGGCCCGGAGGATAGCGGATTGCGTCAGCGATTGAAGGAGTTGTCCGGTGAGCGCAGACGGTTCGGCTACCGGCGCCTGCACATTCTGCTGAAGCACGAAGGCTGGGAGCTGAACTGGAGTGCAGCCCGTGAAGCAAACGATCCGGGGGATCGTTTGCAGGGCGGAACGCTTTACCGGATCTACCGCGAAGAGGGGCTGACGGTGCGCAAAAGGGGCGGCCGGAAGCGGGCAATCGGAACCAGGGCGCCCATGGCGGTCCCGCAGGGGCCGAACCAGCGGTGGTCGCTGGACTTCGTGTCTGACACACTGTCAGACGACCGCCGGTTCCGTATATTGTGTGTGATCGACGACTTCAGCCGGGAATGCCTGGCCACTGTCGTGGATACATCACTGTCGGGCTTGCGGGTCGCCAGGGAACTGGACGCAGATCGCCGATCTGCGTGGCTATCCCTGCTTGGTGGTGTCCGACAATGGCACCGAACTGACCAGCAACGCGATCCTGAAATGGCAGCAGGACCGGCAGGTCGAATGGCACTACATCGCGCCCGTCAAACCGATGCAGAACGGTTTCGTGGAGAGCTTCAATGGCCGCCTTCGGGATGAGTGCCTGAACGAACACTTGTTTGCGGGCCTGCGCCATGCCCGAGACCTGATCGCGGCTTGGCACGAGGATTACAATCACCACCACCCGCATTCGAGCCTCGACGGGCTCACCCCCGCGGGAGTATCACCAACGGTCAGTAAAGGACCAAACCCTGAACAGAGCGAACTAATATCCGCGGACTCTAAGGGGAGCACGTCACTGACGACCACCAAAATCAAACCCGCAGACTCTCCTTATGACCCAGCGACCAGCGGGGGGCACGTCACCGAGCTCTGCAAATTACAGATTTTGAACCAAGGACGGTCTACCTGAGATCTTCATAAATATTGTATACTTTAGGTTTGTAAGTTCTGAACTTTCCGGGGTTGCGTAATATTTCATTAATGAAATCTTCCGGTTTCTCTATTGAAAGATGGTAGAGGTCGGACAATTCTATTTCCCACCAGCGTGTTTCTTGCAAACCTTTTTGGATATCAGCGGGAAAACGGTCTTTAATATAGCGCGCTGGGTTTCCTCCCCAGATCTGATAGGGAGGGACGCTTTTGGTTAACACGGAGTGACCGGCGATGACAGCACCATCACCTATTGTAATGCCTCCCTTGATTACTGCCTTGTCTCCAATCCAAACATCATTTCCTATGACAATCGGATCATCAAAAGTTTGCCGAACTTTTAATGCCCTGTATGTATTTGCTTCAGGACCTTCACGCTCTTGAATTTCCTTCAGGTAGGAGTAAATGTATTCGCGATTATCGCGATAAAGAGCGGTTGAGCAGAAGGCATATTCAATAGGATGGCGAAAACCCATAATTGTCGTGCCGGGAGCGATCGAGCAATGCCGTCCAATTTTTGTACGAGGAGTGAAGGCTGAGGCCACATCGGAAAAGGACCCTAGTGAGAAAATATTATGCCCAGCTGCAAAAGAAGTATGCTCTTCCACCATAGCATCTTTTCCAATGACGAGCGTATCACCTTCTCTCCATCTGCGAATATAGGTATCGTGCGTAGCAGCCTCACCCTTTAAGCTCCGAGATTGGAAAATGTTCCGGGTTCGAAAATACTCGTGAACCTCAGGTGTTACCTTTACACGCAGTGGTGGAAATGAGGGTACTGGAAGATCCGTCAATGTAGGCATCGTTGTGAATTTCACTCGCTTCCTTCATCTTCTCGGGACAGCTGGACCTTTGGCGATTAGTGAGATCAGATCCATGAGAGGGGGGCTAAAAAGGAAACTGCAATCAACGCGCTGTCCTTGGCATGCATTGCAGTCCTGTGCGTCAGCGGCTAGCCGCTGACGCACATACGGCATCTGGTTCTATCTGGACTGGAATGTATAAGGAGCGACCAAGTCTGGTGCTCCTTTGGCAATCGCCTCAATGATATCGAAATCTTCAGAATCGTCGATATCAAGGCCGCAGAGCTTTCCGACCTCAATGCCAAATACCTTCCGACCCAGGAAGTCGTCGTTGATGGCATCGGGACGAAAACGCAGGACGTCCGTACTGAAAACCTTGTACCGAGTTCCAATCGCCTGTCGACGAATCATGGATTTGCCCATGTCGTCAAAGTTGGGCAACAGGACACCACCTTCAAGTGAATATAGGCGACTTTCGGATTCGCAAACCGTCCTTGCCGCGGTGAAATCCGGTTTCTCTTTCAGAACTTCGATGCATTTCTGAACCGCCGCAAGGTCGCGGAACGGAAAGGTCGGACGCAGCCAGACCATCAAATCAGGCGCAGGGATGCCGTGCCGAGGAAATTGGTCGGCGAAATCACGTAGAATATCTTCTTCCATGGCCGTGTCCGCCGCTGCGAAATCTGAACGCAGGAAGGGTACCTCGGCGCCATAGCGTCGTGCGATTTCCGCATAGGCCTCGGAGTCCGTCGAGCAGATCACTCTGTCTACACCCAAGGCCTTGGCGAAGGTAATCGAATAGCTAAGCAGCGGATGGCCTGCCAACGGGCGGATATTCTTGTCTGGTAGCCCTTTTGAACCGGACCGGGCGGGGATGATGGCGTAGGTAAGCATTTACAGAAACCTCGACGTCAAATTCAAAAGAGTTCCAGGAACAAGGGAATAGCTAACTCTAGTTCCATCACTATTTCCAAAATCCACTTTCCTCATAGCGAGATCTGTATCTTCTTCTATGATGTAAGACATATCTATCCGTTCAGACGCTTTGCTGATGAAGTCAAAAATCCTCATTCCCTCCATGAAGGTTGAAGAGCCATAGTAAATGCCGGGCACGTCGACAAGCATTGGAATCAGGGAAGCGTTGCCCTTTGGCGCGAGATAAAAATCGCACCACTGTACAACGCGCAACTTTTCTTCAATTGTGTATCCGAACATATCCAGAACTGTGACACGATCTAACCCCTCCACAACCTTTTTGGTGATCTCAATTTCCGTTCGGTGAATGTCGTGGGCAAATTCGCGTGGCCCTCCCACGCCAGAAGTTAAACCGTTTACAATTAAAGTTACATCCCCAAACCTTTTTGAAAGGTAGGATAGTGTTTCCCTGAACTCGCTTTCTTGGTTTTTGAAAACTCTTTTCTCTAAGTCGTAAGAGATAAATATTGATGTGCCATGGGGGCGCGATGGGGAAGCCCGGCCATTTTCTCTTGCGATGGCATGCGCCATTTCCTTCATTTCCGCAATATACGCCATGTAGTCTTTGCTTGGGTAAGCTATTGATTTTGTATAGTGTACGAAAGGGCTTGGAAATCTGTCTATATCTTCTCCAGCGGTTTGATCGCAAACATTTAGTTCTAGATCGGCAACTGCCTTGTTCGCAGGTAGTAGCGGCGTTTTCTCCAAGAGAACCAAGTCATCAAACTTTGAGATTCCACCTTTAGATAGCTGCCTTATTTTTGAAATTGCCTCGAGGCTATCAAATATGCGGCCATTCCACAGTCGAGCTGCGCACCTTTGTTTAATTCCTTGAATTTTTCTTTGCGCAATAGATTGAGATAGGCTTTTTGCGCATGCGATGTCTTCATTTTCCATTTGGGTTTCGGAAAATGATTTGTGCTTTAGGTCGTCTTCTTTATAGTGGTTTACAAAAGTCACGCCACCTTGATGGCGTAAACACACTACGTTTCCGCTTTCGTCTGCAAAAAGCGCTCGAAGACTTCTCCATTCATGAGGGTCGCGCCGCCAGAAGAAAGCCGGAGAAAAGTGATTGATGACCTCCCTGCTGCACTGCAGCTCAATTTTATCTTGTTCCCTATTTCTCTTTAGGATTGAAAAAATATGGTGTTCTGCTTGCTTGCTTTGCTCGACAGAACCAATACCAATCAGAGTAAGTAGCGCTGCAAGTTCGCCAGATTTGAGGAATGCCTCAGCGTCGATATTTGTGGTGTTCACTTGCCTGTACTTTCTTTTCTTCTGCTCCTACCACGATTTCAGCTTCGCGGATCTTTGCGACATAGTTCTTGAAGTCAGACCGTGTCAGGTCGAGAGCAACTGCGTCGAAGTGGGCCCATTCCGTGTTGCCCAACTTGACGTGCTTTTCGACCATCCGCGCCCCTGCCGCGACCGCCATGGCAGAGCCAAACCAGCCTTCGTCATGGCTCGAGTACCCTGGAACAATCCGCGGATCCTGCTTGGATAGACGGTCGTAATGCCGAACCACGCCGATGTTGCAGTCTTCGGCGGGCGTGGGATAGGCGGAGTTACATTGCAGTAGGTAAAGCTCCGGGCTTCGACTAAAGGTTTCCAGCACCCAAGCCTCGTAGGCTTTGTCTGTCATGCCTGTCGAGAGCACGATCGGGCGATCGCAGCTTTTCGCAACGGTGGCGAGGTAGTCCGTATGTTCCGAAATAGTTGAAGGGAGCTTGATCATCTCGGAACCAAGTTCCATCAACTGGTAGTAAGAGCGTTCGTCCAGAGCTGAGGCAAACCAGCCAATGCCCAAGTTGCGGCAGAGCTTGTCGAGAAAGGCGAAATCGTCTGGAGATAGTTCCAGTTGGTGACGGTAGTCGCGAAACGTCGTCCCGAACGGGGATTTGTAAGGAGCTGCAAGTTGCTCGGCAGAGTAGAAGGATTCTACATCCCGCATTTGCACTTTCACGTAGTCCGCTCCAGCGGCCTTCGATGCGCGCACCATCCGCTCAAGCCGCCCCTGGTCACCAAAGTGGTTTGTCGTCAATTCGGCGATGACAGAAACATTCCATGCCTTGGCATCGCTGGGAGGATCAGGAAGGAACTGTCGCTTCAAATCCTCCGCAGACATCCGTGAATAGGGGCGCTGGCCGACATGAACTACATCAAGGTTTGTGTCGCGTAGCATGTAGAGGGCGTTCAGCAGGAAGTTTTCCTGCATCTCAATTCGCAAGCGTCGTTGGTTTTCACTGTCGGTTTCAAAGTGTCTACCAAGTGCCTGAGCAGTTCCTATGTCGGCACGGAAATCAAAGCCAACCATATAAATGGTCTGCGGACGCCCTCTTAGTAGGGCGACCGCACGGGCGACCTGCAAAGCTGACATGAAGAGGACGTCCTCAATGACGACGTCATTGGACAAAAGCCTCTGTACCATGAGGTCCGCGTTTTCTTGGTTAAGGCTAACATGAGGCAAGGCGACAACCTTGGACCCGGCTGCCGAAAACGGGACAGAGGTAAGGTAGAGACGGGCTCTCGGTCCAGTTTCTTTCAGTGCCTTGGCAACCCAATCGGCGTGAAAGATTGAGATATCCGACGGATAAATCCGCTCGGCATCGTTTAGGCCGATTACAAGAGAGCCAGCATAGACTTCCGGGGGAATATCGTCTGCTGAAGGCCCCTTACCGAGAATGAAGATCGTATCGGTGCTGTATGTCGATGCGATGTCTTTTAGTTGGATTGAGAAGTTTCCCATTATAAGGCTCTCCTTCAAGATAAGCGTCGCATCCGGCCTCCAAGGCAAGAGAGATACCTGCCTGGAGGTCCCAGCAATAAGCACCTTTAGGATTTACGAAACGACTAAAGGTGCCGCGAATGACGTTGTACATGTTATAAACTGCGCATCCCATTATGCGCGCTTCCGGCACAGAAGCTACAATGCTACCTATCTCGTCGTTGTAGGATGACGATAGGCCCACAATGCGCGAATCAAAGCGTTCGAAAGGGCGACCGGAAATCAGGACCTCACCAAGTTCAGGGAGCATAAGTGTGCTGCCTCGATGTTCGCCTTTCTCCCATAGGGAAAGCGCCACACCCCACTCTTTAAGGCCAGAACAAAAATTTTCGGTTCCATCAATAGGGTCAAGAACGGCTATCCAATCGCCGCTTAGGTCCATTCCTGAAAAGTAACTTTCCTCGGCGACAAGTGTGACACCCGGTAGCCGGTCTCGCAGGAATTTGCCCAGCACTTCTTCATGTAGCAGATCAGCTTGGGTAACCGGACTGCCGTCGGGTTTCCACGTGATCTCGCGGCGCAGGGATAGCGTTTGCGGTAGTGCGTCGCAGATTACGCTCCATGCGTCGTCGAGTGTATCTATGGCAGTGGTTGACATATATTGGTTTACGTCCTGTCTCATTTATCATGGGAGGCATGGCACATCGCTCGCCAACATTCAATCTTTTGAAGTGGGCTAACCCGCCTGGAAACTGTATCTGTCAGGTCGTAGGGTCAGGGCCCGTTGATTTCGGTTGATCGCCATGATTCACCGGTCAAAAATCGAGCGGTGACATGTCTGATCTCTTTTGGTTGACGGATGCACAGATGGTGCGCCTTGAGCGGGATTATCTTTATCAATCGTAATGGCTTGCGCTGGCGCGATGCGCCCAGGGAGTACGGTCCGCACAAGACCTTGTACAACCGTTGGAAGCGGTGGAGCGATAGAGGTGTCTTTGCCCGGATGATGGCTGGTCTGGCCGCCGAGCATGGCGAGGAGAAGACCGTGATGATCGACGCAACCTATCTCAAGGCTCACCGCACAGCGACCAGCATGGCCGCGAAAAAGGGGGGCTGGTCGCCTGATTGGCCGCACCAAGGGCGGCATGAACTCCAAGCTGCATGCCATCTGCGACAGCCAGGGCCGACCGCTCAACCTGTTCGTCACCGCCGGGCAAGTCAGCGATCACATAGGAGAACAGGCATTACTGAGCAGCCTGCCCAAGGTGGATTGGCTCCTTGGCGATAGAGGCTACGACGCCGACTGGTTCAGAGAAGCATTGAAAGACAAAGGGATACGCGCATGCATCCCTGGTCGAAAGAAGCGCAAGAAGCAGGTCAGATACGATAAACGCCGCTACAAACGCCGCAACCGTATCGAGATCATGTTCGGCAGGCTGAAAGACTGGCGGTGCGTCGCAACACGTTACGACCGATGCCCAAAGGTGTTCTTCTCCGCCATCGCTCTGGCTGCAACCGTCATTTACTGGCTCTGAAATTCAATGAGTCCAGACCCTAGAAAAAGAAAAATTCGTAAGATCTGATGAGGTAGAGATAGAATAAATTCTGCAGAATACAACAACAGCACAGGCAGCTCATGATTCATCCCATCCTTCTCTGCGGCGGCTCCGGTACCCGGTTGTGGCCCTTGTCGCGCAAGAGCTATCCCAAGCAGTTCGTGCCGCTCACCGGCGAGGAGACGCTGTTTCAGGCTTCGGCCCGGCGGCTGTCGGGGGAGGGGTTTGCCAATCCTCTGGTGCTGACCAACTCCGACTTCCGCTTCATCGTCACCGAACAGCTTGCCGGGGCAGGGCTGGATCCCGGTGCGGTGCTGATCGAGCCGGAGGGGCGCAACACGGCGCCTGCGGTGCTGGCGGCGGCGCTGTGGCTGGAGCAGACCGATCCCGACGGCATGATGCTGGTGGCGCCCTCGGATCACGTGGTGCCCGATGCCGCGGCCTTCCGTGCCGCGGTGGCGGCGGGTGAAGCGGCCGCGCGCGCGGGGCAGCTGGTCACCTTTGGCATCCGGCCGGAGCGGGCGGAGACCGGCTATGGCTATCTTGAGCTGACCGAAGCGCCGGAGGATTTCGCGCCCCGGCCGCTGCAGCTGCGCCGCTTTGTCGAGAAGCCGGACCAGGCCAGCGCCGAAGCGATGCTGGCCTCGGGGCAGTACCTGTGGAACGCGGGCATCTTCCTGTTCTCGGTGCAGGCCATTCTGGCCGCCTTCCGGCAGCACGCGCCGGAGCTGATGGCGCCGGTCGGCAAGGCGGTGGCGCAGGGGCAGCCGGATCTCGGCTTCCTGCGGCTGGATCCGCAGGCCTGGGCGGGGGCGGCGGATATTTCCATCGACTACGCGGTGATGGAAAAGGCGGAGAACCTCTCGGTGGTGCCCTTTGACGGCGGCTGGTCGGACCTGGGCGGCTGGGACGCGGTGTGGCGCGAAACCGAGCGGGACGCGGATGGCGTTGCCACCAGCGGCAATGCGACCGCGATCGACTGCGCCGACAGCCTGTTGCGCTCGGAGGATGAGAACCTCGAGGTGGTCGGCATCGGCCTCAAAGACGTGATCGCCGTGGCGATGCCGGATGCGGTGCTGGTGGCGGATGCCTCCCGCGCCCAGGATGTAAAACAGGCGGTGGCGGCGCTGAAGGCCAAGGGCGCGCGCCAGGCGACCGAGTTCCCCAAGGATCACCGGCCCTGGGGCTGGTTCGAGAGCCTGGCGGTCGGCGACCGTTTCCAGGTCAAGCGCATCCATGTGCATCCCGGCGCCGCGCTGAGCCTGCAAAGCCACCATCACCGCTCGGAGCATTGGATCGTGGTGGAGGGCACCGCCAAGGTGACCGTGGATGACAAGGTGCAGCTGGTGACCGAGAACCAGTCTGTCTACATCCCGCTGGGGGCGGTGCATCGCATGGAGAACCCGGGCAAGGTGCCGATGGTGCTGATCGAGGTGCAGACCGGCAGCTACCTGGGCGAGGATGACATCATCCGCTACGAGGATGTCTATGCCCGCGGCCAGGGAGCAAAGGGCTAGGACCGCTCGGCGCTCCTTTCAGCGCAGCAGCCATTCCTCCACCTGCGACGAGATCCTGCGCATGCGGAGCCAGCCCGGCGCTGTCGGCTGGTCGCGGCGCAGGCGCAGCTTGCCCAGCAGCCCCACCAGCGCCCATTCCGGGCGCTGGCTGCGCGGCACGTAAGGCCGGTCAGGGTCATGGGCGGGATTGGGCCGTGGCTGGCCATCGGCATCGCGCAGCAGGCTGCCGTAGTCGTCGCGCAGCCAGCGGTGTTTCCAGCCGTCAATGTCGCCATCCCCGATCACCGCCGGGTTGCCGCTGATCACCCCGAGGGGCGGCTCGCCCGGGCGGGCGGGGCGGATCCTGGCGCCGTCCAGCACCACCGACAGGCCGCGGCGGTCCTCGCCCGCCGGGTTGCCGTCGGCCCATTCGAACCATTCGGCGTAATCGGCGCCGCCGCCGCTCCAGGCGCCGGAGCAGCTGCCGTTGCCATCCGACCCCAGCCGGAAATCGGCGCTGCCGCTGCCCGCCAGCAGGTAGTCGTCGCTGCCGCCCTGGATCTCCAGATGCGCGGTGGGGCTGGCGGTGCCGAGGCCGGCGCGACCATTGGCCTGCAAGGCCAGCGCGGTGGTCCAGCTGCTGCCGTCGGCGGACAGTTTCACCGAGACATCCTCATTGCCCGCCAGTCCGATCTCGGCGCGACCGCTCCAGCCGGTCTGGAACAGAAGCGAGGCGGTGTCGGAGGCCGCCGCCTTGTTCAGCTTGAGCTGATGGCCGGCGCCCGCATGGGTGAACAGCGTCGCCGGGCCGCAGACCGACAAGGGGTTGGCGGCATCGGCGGTGGTGCCGATGCCGACCGGGCCGAGGTTCTGGGTCTGCGCCGGCGGCAGCTGCCAGGCGCTGCCGTCCCAGACCCGCAGCTCACCCGCGGCCAGGTCCCAGGCGCGCCAGCCGGGGCGCGGCGCCAGGAACAGCCAGCCCTCGCCCTGCCAGACGGCGATCTGCTGCGCCTGGCCTGCCCAGGCCGCGGCCGGGGCGGCCCCCAGCGCATAGGCCTCGCCCTCTGCGGGGCTGGCGGGCGGTGTCTCGGCGCCGATCGCCTGCACCCGCAGCTGCACCAGCGCATCGAGTATCTGCAGCGCCTCGTTGTGGGTCACGTGTTTCTGTGCCTGGGACGGCATCAGATAGGGCAGGGCAAGAACGGCGGAGGTCTGGGCCGAGGTCTGGTTGCTCATCTGTGGCTCCTGTGGCTGGGGTCCGGATTGCGCGCCAGCCTGTCACAGCGAGGTCAAGACGCCGCTAAGGCAGCGTACGCCGCCCGCGCAACACCCTGTTTGTTCGCGCCTTGTTCGCGCAATTGTCGTCAATTCGTAAACAATCTCCCTGATTTTGCCCGTTTTGCTTCCCGTCTTCTGCCCGGCGGCGCAGCCAGGCTGACCGTCGGTGGCGGCATGGGGAGCGCAGGGCATGACATTGGTGGCAGAGCTGGATTTCGGCGGGCGTTTCGGGGCCGGGGACGAGATCTTTGGCCCGGATCTGCGGGATCTGGAAATCGCGGTGCAGGGGGGGACCGCGGTGTTGTTCGCAATGAACGGGATAAATGGCGGGCTCAGCCGCTGGCAGCTGGCGGGGGATGGCAGCCTGCCGCAGCTGGCGGGGCGGCAGCTGCATGACCAGGCGACCCTGCGCACCGGGGATTTTCAACTGGTCGAGGTGGAGGGGGAACTGCGGCTGCTGCAGGCGCAGCCGGAGCTGACCGTCTACCGGCTGGACGCCGCAGGTGCGCCCGGCAGCCAGGACCGCCTGCCCCCGGCGGACGCTGCCGCGGGCAAGGCGCTTGGCGCGGTGGCGGGGCTGGCGCTGGCGGATGACCAGTCGGTGGTCTACGCGGTGGAGAGCGGCAGCGGGCAGCTGCGGGGCTGGCGGCTGGAGGCGGCGGGCGGCATCGGTGATGCGCTGTCCCTGGGCGGTGATGCGCTGTCCCTGGGCGGCGGTGAGCAGGCCTATCGGCTGGAGCCCGCGGCGCTGCTGGCACCGGTCGCGCTGCCGGGGGGCGGCGCGGTGCTGCTGGCGGCGGATGGACAGGGGGTGCATGGCTTCGTGGTGGAGGCAGACGGCGGGCTGCGCGCGGGCGGCACGCTTGGGGCCGAGCAGGGCCTGTCGGTGGGCGGCGTCAGCGTGCTGGAAGGCTTTGCCGCCGACGGCAGCGCCTGGGCTTTGCTGGGGGCGGCGGGCAGCGGCAGCCTGTGCCTGTTTCGGGTCGGGGCCGATGGTGGCCTGACACTGGAGGCGCAGTTGCAGGACAGCGCGATGACCCGCTTTGGCGGCCTCTCGGCGCTGGAGGTGGTGGAGGTGCAGGGCCATCTCCTGGTGCTGGCGGCGGGCAATGACGGTGGCCTCAGCCTGCTGACCCTGACGCCGGGTGGCGCGCTGATCCACCTGCGCAGCCTCGAGCATCAGCCGGGGCTGGGGCTGCAGAACGTGACCGCGCTGGAGGCGGTGGTGCTGGGCGCGCAGGTGCAGGTCTTTGCCAGTTCCGCCACCGTGGCGGGCATCAGCCAGTTCACCCTGCCGCTGCAGGACCTGGGGGTGCTGCGCCAGGCGGCGGCCGCACAGGACCGGCTGGAGGGGGGCAGCGGCCATGACGTGCTGGAAGGCGGCGCGGCGCGGGTGGATCTCTACGGCCATGCCGGTGATGACGTGCTGGTGGCGGGGGCCGGGGGCGGCACCCTGGCGGGGGGCGCCGGGGCGGATGTCTTTGTCGTCGGCCCGGGGACGGGAGCGGTCACGCTGCGCGATTTCACCCCCGGCGAAGACCGGCTGGATCTGTCGCTGTTCGAGGGGCTGTATGGGACCGGCCAGCTTGCGAGCCGGGGGCGCAGCTACGGGATCGACCTGGAGCTGGGCGGTACCCGCATCGCGGTGGCGCAGGCCGGGGGCGGGCGGCTGGAGCTGGAGGATGTGTTCGGCGCGGCGCTGCGCTTTGACTTTCCGCAACGGCTGGCCTCTGGCGAGACCCGGCCGGGGGGCAGTTTCCACGGCAGTGCAGGCAGCGACCGGATCGTGGGCACCGAGGGGCGGGACGGCATCTGGGGGCTGGCGGGGCACGACCACCTGGCCGGAGGCGCCGGGCGCGACACGCTGGAGGGCGGCAGCGGGTCCGACACGTTGACGGGCGGCGGGGGCCGGGACCGGCTGGCGGGCGGCGAGGACCGGGATCTCCTGAAAGGCGGCGGCGCGCGAGACGTGCTGAAGGGCGGCAGCGACCGGGACACGGTGCTGGGCGGCGGCGGCCAGGATCGCCTGCAGGGGCAGGGCGGCCGGGATCGGTTGCAAGGCGGGCAGGGCAACGACCGGCTGGAGGGGGGCAAGGGCGGCGACTGGCTGCGGGGCGGGGGCGGCGAAGACGTGTTTGTCTTCGGCCCGCGCCATGGCGCGGACAGGGTTGCCGATTTCACGCCGGGCAGCGATCTGCTGGACCTGCGCGCCACGGCGGCCGGTGGCTGGCAGGATCTGGCGCTGCAGGCCGAAGATGGCGGCACGCGGATTGAAACCGGCTCGGGAACGATCTTCCTGCCGGACCTGGACCCGGCGCGGCTGGATGCGGATGACTTCCTGTTCTGAAAGGTCTGAGCCCGCTGCGGCCGGGGATTGGCAAGGGGGAACGGCGTCCGTGGTGAGCCGTCAGGGGCAATTTGCCCGGTTGTTCCTTGTGCGGGGCCGCATGTGTGTCTGTGTAAACATACGCGGTGTAATCAATATTATGTAAAGCTAGCTCTGTGCGATGAGCTGTTCTCTGCAGTCGGCCGTGCCAGAGCAAGCCCGGCTGGCCCGGGCCCGTTGTTCTGCTGCTGGTCAGCTTGCGGTGAGGAACCGCGGAGCGCCGCCGTCGAGGCAGACCGCGGAGAGGATCCCGGTGGCATAGGCCCCGGTATCCACCGCGATGCGGCCCTGCTGGGCACAGGCCGCGCGAACGATGGTGTGGCCATGCACCACCCAGAGGCCGTCGCGCCGCGCGAGGCGACAGAAATCCGGGTGCCCCCACAGCAGCGTCTCCTCTGCTTGCGCATCCGGGGCAACGCGTGGATCCGCGCCGGCATGGACCACCAGCACATTGCCCGACAGCACCGAGGTCGGCAGCTGTGCCACCCAGGCGATCAGCGTCTCGCCCATCGCCTCCTGCAGCCGGTCGCGGCAGGCGCGCAGGTCTTCTGCGCTCATCTGGGCCCGGGCGCCGCGGATGCCGAAAGAGGCCAGCGTCTGCAGCCCGCCATTGCGGATCCAGAGTCCGCCTTCGCCGACAGGATCCTGCAGAAAGCGCAACAGCATGTCCTCGTGGTTGCCCATCAGGCAGGTCAGATCCGGGCGCGTGCTCAGGCAGCGCAGCACCTCGGCGCTCTGCTCGCCGCGGTCGATGTAATCCCCGGCCAGAATGATCCGGTGATCCCGCGGCACCTGTTGCAGCATGTGGTGCAGGAGTGGCAGGCAACCATGCACATCCCCGATCACGCACAGCGGCGTCTCGGGCGCGGGATCCGCAAAGGTCACGCCCTGCCCGGTCCATGCACCGAACTTCTGCACTAAGGACGCCCACACGTTCAATGGCTCTCCCTTGCCTGCTGGATGCAGCGGCTCCGGTGTAGGGCAGCACAGCAGGGCTTGGGCCGTCAACCTCGTGAGTGCCACCGTGCCGTCAGGGGATCAGGCGGCGCGGTTGCCTGCCCGTGCAGCTAAAAGATTGACCATGGCGCGTTTCAAGATAGCTGATCACTGTATTTTGGGGGGCGGTTGATGATTTATCCTGTTGTTCTTTGCGGCGGTTCGGGCACCCGGCTTTGGCCCAGTTCCCGACGCGCCTTTCCGAAGCAGTTTGCCGCGCTGGCCGGTAAACAGAGCCTGTTCCAGAAGGCGCTGGCCCGTCTTGGCGGGCCGGAGTTCGGCGCGCCGATCCTGGTCACCAACGACGATTTCCGCTTCCTGGTGGAAGAACAGGCGGCGGCGCTGGGGCTGCTGGACGCCCGCATCCTGCTGGAGCCGGCAATGCGCAACACTGCCCCGGCGGTGCTGACCGCGGCGCTGACGCTGCAGGCTCAGCCCGAGGCGCTGATGCTGGTGGCCCCCTCGGATCACATGATCCGTGACACGGAGGGGTTCCGCACCTCGGTTGCGCTGGCGGCGCAGGCGGCCCAGGAGGGGGCACTGGTCACCTTCGGGGTCGAACCGGATCGCCCGGAGACGGGCTTTGGCTATCTGAAGCTGGCCGGGCCGGCCGCCGTCGGCCAGATGGTTGCGGTGTCCGGGTTCGTGGAAAAGCCGGACCGGGACACCGCCGCCGGGCTGCTGGAGCAGGACAACGTCCTGTGGAACGCCGGAATGTTCATGTTCCGGGTGCGCGATATTCTGCAGGCCTACCGGCAGCATGCGCCGCATATGCTGGCGCTGTGCGAGGCGGCGGTGGCGCAGGGGGAAGAGGATCTGGGCTTCTTCCGGCTGGCGGCCGACCCCTATGAGAAGATCGAGGCGATCTCGTTCGATTATGCCATCTTGGGCAAGGCGGAGAGCATCGTGGCGGTGCCGCTGGCCTCGGACTGGTCGGACCTTGGCAGCTGGGATTCCCTGCATGCGGTCTCGGCGGAGGGGCCGGAGCAGCTGTCGCAGATGGGGCCGGTGACGGCGATCGACTGCGAGAACGTGCTGCTGCGCAGCGAGGAGGAGAATATCCGGCTGGTCGGCCTGGGCCTGAAGAACACGGTGGCGGTCGCGATGCGGGATGCGGTCCTGGTGGCCAGCCTGGACCATGCCCAGGATGTCAAGAAAACCGTCGACGCCCTGAAGGCGGACGCAGTGCCGCAGGCAGAGGACTACCCGCGGTTCTATCGGCCCTGGGGCTGGTACGAGACCCTGTGCCTGGGAGAGCGCTTCCAGGTGAAGCGGATCATGGTCAAACCGGGCGGCATCCTGAGCCTGCAAAGCCATGTCCACCGCTCGGAACATTGGATCGTCGTGGCCGGCACCGCCCAGGTGACCGTCGGCGACAGCGTGAAGCTCCTGTCGGAAAACCAGTCGGTCTATGTGCCGCTGGGGGAAATCCACCGGATGGAGAACACCGGCAAGGTGCCGATGTATCTGATCGAGGTGCAGACCGGTGCCTACCTCGGAGAAGACGACATCGTCCGCTATGAGGATGTCTACAACCGGGACTGATCCGGGCCCTGCCAGGGGGGCTCCCCTGCCCCTCGCCTGTGGTCCTCCGCGGCGCCTGCCCGCGGCGGCGCGAAACGCGCGCCCGGCTGCATGTTGCAATCCCAATACAGGGGCAAACTAATCCCGGGTTCCGGCCGCTTTTCTGCGGCCAGCGGCGGCGAAAGCGGTACACAGTTTGACGAGTCACCCCGGCGACGGCCGGGATGGCGGCGCAAGGAAAGAAGCAAGGTTGGGGCACGCGTGAAACTGCATTTGGTCAATCGAATTTCTCTGGCAGGTGCTGTTTGCGTTTCCGGGCTGCTGCCTGCGGCAGCCCAGGAAAGCGGGACGGAAATGGTGTTTGGCTTCACCCAGGGGCTGGAGACAACCGACAATCTGGATCTCGATCCGGTCAGCCTTGGCAGCACGACCTTCACCGCCACCGAATTGTCCTTTGGGCTGACCCGGCAAACCCGGCTGGACCGTTTCGGGCTGCTCGCCTCCGGTATCCTGCGGGGGGTGAACGGGCCGGGGGCGGAGTCCGGGCTGGATGACCAGACCCTTGAGCTGAGCTATGCGCGCGAGGGCGCAAACGCCTCCTTCGAGGCCACGGCCGGCTATCTGCAGACGAACATCGCCTTCCTCGAGCCGCTGGACGACATCACCGACGAGGACGGCCAGATCGATCTGCCGTCGGATCTGAACCGGCTGGATGGCAGCGGCAACCGGGAGCGCTATGCCGCGGGCATCGCACTGGAGCTGGGCCGCGAGGCGCCGCTCAGCGCCACCTTCAGCGCCGATTACCTGGCGCTGCGCTACTCGGACACGAATGACGCGGATCTGTTCGACACCGATTCCACCGAGGCCGAGACCGAGCTGCGTTTCCGCCTGTCACCGGTGGCGGTGGCCCGGCTGGGCCTGGGCTATGCGCTCTATGAAGCCGAGGATGACGAGCAGACCCGCCGCGATACCGCGCGCAGCTACGCCGGGCTGAACCTGGAGGTGAGTCCGATCCTGCGCTTTGACGCCACCCTCGGCTATGCCACGATCGATACCCGCGAATTCGGGGTCACCAGGGAAAGCAGCGGTGTCGAGGCCCTGTTGCGGCTGGAGCGGGACATGCCCAACGGCGCCGTCACCGCCGAGGCAGAACAATATGTCACCGATGACGGCACCATTCGCAGCCTCACGGTCGGCCGCCGTCTCGAGCTGCCCCGTGGCGCGCTGTCGGCCTCCCTCGGGGCGGCGGATTCCGATCTCGGCCAGACGGAGATCATCGGCTCGCTGGCCTGGAACCAGGAGCTGCCGCGGGGCGGTTTCAACGCGCAGCTGCGTCGCTGGGTGGATTTCGACCAGGACGACGGGAACGTGCTGAGAACCGCGTTGCTGCTGGATTACACCCATGACATCAACACGCTCTCCAGCATTGGTCTGAAGGCGGGGTATACGATCACCGATGAGATCGGCGGCAGCACCGACCGGGCCAGTTTCACCGCCGAATACCGCTATGCGCTGACCGAGGACTGGTCGCTGAACACCGGCTACCGCTACCGGATGCGCGAAGAACTCGCGGAGCCGCGGGCCCAGTCGCATGCGCTCTTCGTCTCGATCGGCCGGGAGTTCCGGGCCCGGCGGTAGGGGCCGCCCTGATCTGATCATGCAGCGGTGCCATCCGCGCGCCGCTTGTCTGGCCCCGAAACCGGAACATATTCAAGTTTCGGTGGCCCGGGGGCAAGCTGCATATGCCTTGTAGCCGCCGCTGTTCAGGTCGCAGAAACGCGGGGCAAAACCATGACACTGCCGAATCTGTTCTTCATCGGCGGAATGCGATGCGGATCAACGACGCTCTATCTTCTGCTCGCGCAGCATCCCGAAATTTTCATGGCAGACATCAAAGAGCCGATGTTCTGGTATGCAGAGGCCCTGCGTCAGAAGGGGCTGCCGCTGGAGGGCCGGGTAAACGGCCGTTTCCTGACGCGCGACGCCTATGATGGACTTTTTGCCGACGCCGGAGCGGTCAAGTGGGCCGGGGAAGCCTCGCATTACATCTATCATCCCGAGGTCTGTGACCTGATCCGACGCCATTCTCCCGATGCGCGTATCCTGATCTCCGTCCGGGATCCCGCGCAAAGAATGTTTTCCGAATATCTTTTCCGCCTGCGCAGTGGGTACTTCCGCGGCAGTTTCGAGGATTTCATCACGCAAGGGGCGCGGTTTGACGCCGAACGGGGGTTAGTTGACGTGTCGCGGAAGTCCCGCCTCGGCAAGGGGCTGCAGGCAAATTTGTTGCAACGCTGGATCGAGGTGTTCGGCATGGAGCGTATCCATGTCATCAACTTCGATGATCTGAAGGCGAGACCGGTCGAGGTGACCCGTCAGCTCTATCACTTCCTGGAGGTTGATCCCGGGTTCACCCCGGCCATCGTTCATACCCAGCGGGGAGGCGTACCGCGCAGCGCGCTGGTGATGCGGCTGCTGAACCTGCCCAAGGCCCGGATCCGGCGCTTCGTACCGCGTCTCCTGCGGGAGAGGCTGCGGGCGCAGATCTACAGCAAGGTGCTGGAGAGCCCGAAGGTCGCTCCCGGCACCTGGGAGGCGCTGCGCCGTTACTATGCGTCTGATATCGCAAGGTTGCAGGCGCTGACCGGGCTGGACCTGCGCTCCTGGATCCTGCGACCTGCCCCCGGCGGCTGACCGCTTTGCCCTCGGCGCGGCGCTCACCTTTGCAGGATCGTCTCGAGCCGGGCCGCCAGCCGGGCGACATCATATTGTTCTTCGGCTCGCCTGCGGCCGTTTGCGCCGAAACGGCTCCTGAGAGCCGCATCGGCGCCGAGCCTGTCGATGGCTTGCACCCAGTCCTGTGTGGAGTGGCACAGGAAACCGGTCTGCCCCTCAAGGACGGTTTCGGCGTTGGCGCCCACTGCGCTGGCCACGACCGGCAGGCCGCTGGCCATGTACTCCAGCGCCTTGAAGGCGCATTTATACGCGTTGAACGGGTGCTGCGAGAGCGGGTAGAGGCCGATGTCGAACGGCGCGATGGCAGCGGCCACCGCCGCCGGGTCTGACCAGGGGATCTGGTCGATGAAGTCCGGGGTCACCCCCTGGAGGTCCGCGAAGGCCTCATGGAGTTTTTGCACGCCACAGGCGCCGACGATGCGGAAGGTGACGGGGCGACGGGCTCCGACCTGTTGCAGGGGCGCGCGCAGGATCCGGATCAGGTCGTCGGCATAATGCGCGCCGTTGCCGATCCAGCCCAGGCAGAGGCTGTCCTTGGGAACGTGGCGCTTCACCTGGTAGTTGGCCAGTTGCACGCCGGAGGGCAGCAGGTGGACGGTGGCCTGTTGCTGTCGTGCCAGCCGTGCCAGCGCCTGGCTGCCTGCCAGGACCCCGTCGGACAGGGCCATCATGCGGTTGGCCCGCTGCTGTGTCGCCGTTGCCCGGGTGCGGCTGGGGGCATCGTCGATGTCGAAGTATACCTTGCGGCCCAGCCGTTGCAGCACGCGGCTCGCCAGCAGGTCGTAACGGCCGTATTTCTTCTGGAAGATGACCGCATCAGCGCCCCTGGCGGCGGCCAGCAGGGACAGGTATTGCCAGCGGTTCTGCGCATGCCGGATCCGCACCCTGTGGCCCCGCGCCCGCAGCGCCTCGGCAATCCAGTAGCCCCTGACGCGGGAACTGGCCTTATCCTCCCGTCCCAGGAGCACCCAGAGGATCGTCAGCGCCGGTCCGGACGGCTGCGCGCGCCCTGCCCCGGCCCGTGCGCCGACCTGTGCGCCGACCTGTGCGCCGCCCTGTGTTCCGGGCGTGGTCTGGCCCGCCTGGCCGTCTCGCGGCCCGGTGTCCAGGGGCAGCCCGTCAGCCATGGGCCTGGCCGGGCGCAGACAGGACGGCGCTGTAGAGGCTGGCATAGTTTCGGCACATGGCGGACAGCGAATAGCGCTCTACCGCCTGGCGCCGGGCCATCTCTCCCAGCCTGTTTCGCAAGCCGTCATCGGCCATCAGGCGCGCCATTGCCTGGCTCAGCCCCGCGACGCTGCCATCGGCCACCAGCAGGCCGGTCTCCCCGTCTTCCACGATTTCGGCCGGTCCCATGGTGCCCGCGACGATGGCCGGTTTGCCGCAGGCCATCGCCTCGACAACCGCCAGGCCGAAGGCCTCATCCAAAGCGGCATGCACGAAGATGTCGGCGGCGGCCACCCAGGTGGCCACATCCGCCTGGCGACCGGGCAGCAGCACCTTGCCCTGCAGGCCGCTGGCGCTGATCAGCTGGTCCAGACGGGATCGCTCCTCGCCCTCGCCGAGCAGGACCAGCCGGGCCTGGGCGGGGCGGTCCGGGATCCGGGCAAAGGCGCGGATGGTGCTGTCGTGCCGCTTGCGGGCCACCAGCGAGCCGACGGAGATCAGCACGATCCAGTCCTCCTGCCAGCCCAGCTGCTGTCGCAGCAGGGGGCGGCTGTCGGTGGGGCATGGCGTGAACCGGTCGACGTCGATCCCGTTCCAGACAACCGATATCCGCTCCTCCGGCACCTCCCAGCGGCTCTGGATATAGCGTTTCGAGGTGCCGCTCACGGCGGCCCAGCGGTCAACCCACCAGGTGCGTCCGGTCAGCAGGTTGCGCAGATGGGTGAGCGGTTGCGGCCATTTCGACCGCCCGCCCGCCAGCGTGCCGAAATGCTGGGTGCGCACGATCCGAAAGCCGCATAGGCGGGCCAGCACAAGAAACCAGGCGGCCTTGCGGCTGTGGACATGCAGCAGCCGGAAACCGTCGCGCCACGCCGCGAACAGGGCGCGCAGAAGCGCAGCGGGCGTGGCCGCCAGGGTGATCGCGCCCTGGCCGATCAGGCGGGCAAACCGTGCATCAAGGTCGCTCCGGCCGGTGAAGATGCCGCGGCACTCCGCCCCTTCTGCGGTCATCAGGTCATGGACGACCTGGGTGACGCCGACACCGGGGCGGGCGTTGTCCACGAGGTGGCAGACTTTCATCGCCGCGCACCGCCTTTCGTACCGTCCGCCACAGCGCCGGCCGCGTCAGCTGTAGTAGCTCGCGTAGTGCTGCTTGTAGATGAATTCATTGTCCGCATATCTCCGGGCTTTGGATTGAGACACCAGGCTCAGCACGCAGCCGACGACGGGGGCCTTCACCGAGCGCAGCTCGTGCAGCCCTTCCCGGACGGCGTTCTTGGAGGTGCGGTTCCAATGCACCAGGTAGACGACCGCATCCGCCATCCGGGCCAGCAGCCGGGCATCCGCCGCCACCAGCACCGGCGGGGCATCCAGGATGATCAGCTTGTAGCGCTCGCGCAGCGTATCAATCATCGCGGTGAACTTGGCGGAGGTCAGGATATCGGCCGGGCTCTCGTGGAAGTGCTCCTTCCTGCCCGGCGCGAGGATATGCAGGCCGGATTCCGGGTGCAGGGTCAGCGCATCTTCCAGGCTGCAGTCATTGCGCAGATAGCTGACCAGCCCCGGGCTCGACTTGGAAGGGATCAAGCGGGGGAATTTCGAATAGATCCGGGCGTTGGAGGCATCGCGCAGATCGCAGCTGACCAGGATGGTGTCCTGTTCCGTATGCTGGCTGGCCAGGGCGGTCAGAAACGAGGTCACGCTCTTGCCTTCACCGGGCACCGAGGAGGTCAGCATGACCACCTGCGGCGGCTGGTCCGAGGCGCTGTAGAGCAGGCTGGTGCGCAGGTTGCGTATGCTTTCGGCCAGCAGGCACTTGGGCCGCTTCATGAACTCCCGCGCGCGTTTCTGCAGGCTCTTGCGCTTGCCGGTCAGCGGCAATGACGTCAGCAGGGGATAGGGGGTGATCTCCGCCAGGTCGCGCGGGTCGCGGACCGAATTGTTCATCCGTTCGCGCAGCAGCAGGAACATCGCGCACAACAGCAGCGCGCCACCGCTGGAGGCCAGCAGGATGCGGTTGCTGGCCTGCCGGTCCGGTGAAGAGGGGGGATCGGCCCGCGACAGGATGCGGGCATCGGCGGACTGCAGGTTGGCCTGCTCCGAGATTTCCTTCTGTCGCACCACAAAGGTCTGCAGCAATGTCTGGTTGGCGAGCACCTCGCGTTCGAGGCGGGAGATGAACAGCTCGTCGGCGGTCCGTTCGATCGAGGTGATTTCCAGCTCCCGGACCATCTCCTGCAGCTGCTGTTCGCGCTGCTCCAGCGAGGCGACCTCGAACTCCAGCGCGGCGACGATATAGGCGGCCTCTTCACGAATGCTCTGCTGGGCCTGATCCAGCAGGGCGGCATTGCGCACGCTGGAAGGGGTCACGACACTGCCGCTGATGGCGCGTTCCTGGGCGATGGTTTCGCGGATTTCGATCTCGCGCCTGCGGAAATCGGTGATCAATTCGGATTCCCGGAATTCCGTGACGCTCCAGAGGTCCGTGCCTTCGGCCAGCGCGGCGGCGGCGCGGTTGAAACGGGCGCGCGATTCCGACAGGCGCAGCCGGATCGCGGCGAGCTCCTGGTTGTGCGAGGCAAGCTGGATGCCGGTCATTTCGGCGCTCTGCGCGCGCTGCCGGGCGAGGTCGAGGCGGGTGTTTTCCAGGTTGCGTTCGGAGTCCACCACGTTCTGGCGCAGCTCCTCGATGCGGGTGTTGACGAGATCGATGGCCGCCAGCACGTCCTGGTTCTTCGAGACCTTCTGAAAGGCGATGTATTCCTCGCTGATCGTATTGGCGATCAGCGCCGCCTTGTTCGGGTCCGACGCGTGGTAGAACAGCTCGATCACGCCGGAGCCGCTGATCACGTGGATTTCCAGATGTTCACGCAGGTGACCGATGGCCTCCCGCATCGCCATCTGCCGCCCCTCCGCGTCAGCCTCGGTTTCGGCGGGCACCGGGTCCGGGCCCGGTGCCGACAGAGAGGGCGGGGCTTCGGCTGTGCTTTCGGTTTCGCTGACGGGGGGTGGTGACGCGGCCAGGCCCAGCTGCTCCAGTTGATCCGTCACTGATTGCGGTGCGACCTCCTGCAGCCAGGTCGTGGCGGCGGTCCAGGCCGCGCGGGCGTTGGTGGCCTGGGTGTGCTCCGGGTTGTCCTGCAGGATCGTCTCTGCCCCCAGCGTGGTGACGATATTGCCCAGCAGGGTGGTGGAGTTGAGGATTTCGACCTGGTTGCCGATCCCGGCACCGGTGTCCGGTTCCACCAGCACCTCCGAGATATCGACGATCTGCAGGCGTTCGGGTTCATAGAGGATGCTGGTCACCGCGCGGTAGACCGGCTCCTGTCGGCTGACATGCACCAGACCGGCCAGGAAACCGAGGCCGGCAAAGAGGGCCATCAGCAGTTTGCCACGCCAGAGCGCCAGGGCCATCTTGCGGGTGTCCAGCGTCTGGTCGGCCTCGCCGTCCCGCGGCAGGCTGTAGATGTCGTATTCTGCCAAGGGCTCCTTGGGCCGGGCGGGCTCCCCAAACTCTGACCGTCTTGCGTACATGCACCCAAACCCCTTAACCCAAAACACACTTGGCCGTTCAGCGCGCGTGCCGTAACCGTCGTGGAACGCCCTGATCGCCATCAAATTATAATTATGTGGCAATGTCGGCGGATTCCAAGTCCGGGGAAAAATGCGGGCAGATCGGGCCACCGTGGGCGCCGGTCCTGCCGTGGGGCCGCCTCAGAAATCAGGGGGAACGGGGGCGCAAGAGGCCCCGGAAGCGTTCTGCCGGACGGGCCTTCCGGCACATCCTTTTACGTCCGCTAGGTATGTTCGGCTGGCATCGCCCCCTGCATCGGCTGGCACAGGCCGGTGCATCGGGCCGGTGCATCGGGTCGCTTCATCCGGTCAGGGGCCACTTTGGCACGGAGCCGCGGCAGAGAAGCGAAAGTCTTGCCGATTATGGCCGGATTGTCGATGCGGGGGGGCGTGACTTTCGGCGGCTTTCTGCCTTTGAGCGGTTCATTGCGGATGCGCGGCGGGAAATTGGCCGAAAAAGGCCGGCTTTTCGACATCAAGCCGTTCCAGCCTTCCTGTTAACCCTTTCGCACGATAGGTCGCCGCAAACTCAGAAGTATGACCGCTTTCCGGCGGTGAGGGACTTGAGAGACGTGCGGCCCCGGGACTTGCCTAGCTGTCCCGGACCGGTCTTGAGCGCCTGACTCCGGCAAGTGTTGTTTCGAATGTTAAGAGTGTTGGCCGCGCGTCTGCGTGGCTGATCGCCAGTGAAAGGAAATCATATGACCGTTTGGCATTCGTCTGACCTCGGCTGGTCCGCGGGTCAGGATGTCTCCAGCGCGTTCGCATCCCTGTTGAGCAGCAACAAGTTCAAGGCAGGAGACACGCT
>JGI12316J15309_10000659_pt1 | contig 75815 bp, 71 predicted proteins | sample MarCyaLeptolynsp_FD_15309 | JGI IMG/M metagenome (IMG submission 15309)
TGGGTTGCTTCCGTGGGATTGAGGCCTTGATGGGACAGTCCCCGCGGGGGGCTTTTGTGGGTGGGGCCGGCTGGAAGATGTGGGTGGGTTGGGCTAGCGGCGGGCGGGGCGGGCGCAGACTTCGGCGCCGGCTAGGACGATCATGGCGGCTAGGAAGCCCCACAGGAGGAGCGTGACGGAGATAAAGAAGGGGCCGTACTCGCTGCGTAGGTCGAGCCAGGGCCAGATCCAGGAGTAGGCGAGCTGGCCGAGTTCGATCAGCACGGCGACGACCGCGGCGACGGCCGTCGCTCGCTTGATCGGTACGGGGCCGTTGGGGAGCATCCAGTAGACCAGGATGAAGATCAGCACGAGGAACGGCGTCTCGATGAGCTTGAGTGCGACCAGGATGGCCGCGTCGCGCACGCCGATTCGATTTACGAACAGCTCCACCCAGCTGGTGTTCATCGAGGCGAAGAGCGCCGCCGAGAGCGCCAGTACGCCGCAGACCAACGTGAGCGCGAAGCTCGTCAATTGATTGAGCACGTAGTTGCGGTTGCGCGGGAATCCCCACAGGCGGTTCTGGGCGACTTCCAAGGGCATGAAGATTCCGTTGGAAGCGAGCAGGAGCAAGATGACCGAGACGACTTCGACGCCTGATCCGCGGGCCGAGACGGCGGCGCGCAAGTTGCGCTCGACGAAAGTGACGAGGCCCGGATCCTCGGGGAGGAAGCCGCGCAGTCCGACGTAGATCGCGCGTTCGGCGCCGGACCAACCCAAGAGATTCTCCGAGATCGAGAGGATCAGGAGCATGAAGGGGAAGAAGCCGAACAGAACGTTGCCGGCGATGGCCATAGCGTAGACGTGGCTGTCGAGGCTGAGCCAATAGCGCGCCGTGGGCAGACCGGCGTCGATGACCCCGCCCCAAACACTGGAAGAGCGTTCGTCCTTCTTGGCTTCTTGGGTGAGGGAGAACGACATCTCAGGCGCGCTCCCAAGTCGATCCTTCGGGCGGCGGAGGCGTTACCCCGGGGTGGAAGATCTGGCCCAGGATTTCGACCGTATCGACGAGGCGGGGCCCGGGCCGGTTGAAGAACTGGTTGCCGTCGACGAGGGCCGTGCGCCCTTCGCGAACGGCGCGGAGGTCGCGCCAGTCGGGAATGCGATCGAGTACGTCGAGTTCTCCTCGGGCGCGCTCGACGGAAAAGCCGCAGGGGGCGACGACGATGACGTCGGGGTCGGCGGCGATGAGCTCGGCGGGCTCCATCCACGGCGAGTGTTTGCCGGCTTCGCCGAAGAGATTTTTGCCGCCGGCCGCTTCGACGAGGGTCGGCGTCCAGTTGCCGGCGGCCATGAGCGGGTCGGCCCATTCGATGACGGCCACGGTCGGCTGCTCTCGTCCCTCGATTGCCGTGCGCACGGCTGCGATGCGGCGTACGCAGTCGGCGACCAGGGCTTCGGCCCGGTCTTCGGCGTCTAGGACGCGGCCGAGCGTTCGGAAATCTTCCCAGACGTCTTCGAGTGTGTTGGGAGAAAGGGAGACGATGCGGGCGTCGCAGTCGGTCCATTCGCGGACGGCGGCCTCGACGTCGCGCAGGCTGACGGCGCAGACCTCGCACTGGGCCTGGGTGAGGATGTGCGTCGGGTCGAGTTCGCGCAGTTTGTCGGGGAAGACGTCGTAGATGCCGAGGGCGTCGCGGGCCGGGTCGCGCTCTTCCTTCGCCGCGGCGAGGGTTTTGACTTGGCGGTCGATCTCGGCGCTGGAGGCGCAGGGGTTGAAGCGCGGTTGGGTGACCGCGGGCAAGGCCTTGACCGACAACGGGAAGTCGCACTCGTGCGATCGGCCGACGAGTGCGGACTCGAGGCCGAGCGCGGCGACGACCTCGGTCGCCGAGGAGATGAGGGAAACGATCCGAAATGGCACGGGCAAGGCTACGAGGATCGCATATCGCGCGCGTTCGTCCGTTGGAAGTACGGGGCTGCGGGAAGTACACTCGTACGCGATGCGCTTTGTACTTCTACTCGCCCTCATGCTGACGCTGCCGCTCGATGCGCAGCGGCCCGACTTCCGCGTAAACCTGCGCCAGGGGGTGATGGCGGGGGAAACGACGCCCACATCGGTGATTCTGCAATCGCGGCTGACGGATTCGAATCCGCTCCAGAACCCGGTGTGGGAGGGCGTGCGCGGAATTTCGGGCTGGGCGCGCTTTGAGATTTCGCCGAACGAAGATTTTTCGGCGGCGCGGCTGACCGAGTGGATGGAGGCCGTGCCTGCGCGCGACTTCATCGTCAAGACGCGCGTGACGAACCTGGAGTCGGGGACGCGGTATCACTATCGGCTGCACTACGGGCAGACGAAGGACGATACGCGCGTCTCGGACGCGGCTGCATTTCGGACTTTGGCCGGCGCGGAGGGAGAGGGCGAGTATTCGCTGGCGGTGGTGACGGGCATGAACTATTCGTTCTTCCACTACACGGGGAACGGGCGGTTTCCGCCGTACTCGGGGCCGGACAAGGAGCTGGGCTACCCGACGCTGGCTTCGATCGCGAAGCTTTCGCCGGACTTTTTTGTGGGGACGGGCGATAACGTTTACTACGACCATCCGGGCCATCGCGGGCGTGCGCAGACGCGGCACGAGATGCGCAAGAAGCACCACGAGCAGTACTCGCAGCAACGCTTTCTCGACCTGTTCCGCGGGACGGCGACGTACTGGATGAAGGACGACCACGACCACCGCTTTGACGACTCGGATGCCGTGAACGCGGTGCGGATTCGCCAGCGGAAGCAGGAGACGTACTATCCGCGGACGAACATCTTTGAAGGCGAATCGGGCTCGGGGTTTGCTCCGTCGCACGAGTTGGGTATCGACGTCTTCAAGGAGCAGATGCCGGTCGTCGACCCAACGGACCGCGATCCGGTGACGTACCGCACGCACCGGGTGAGCCGCGATCTGCAGATCTGGTTCGTGGAGGGGCGCGACTATCGTGATCCGCTGGATATGCCGGACAGTCCTACGAAGACGATCTGGGGCGAGGAGCAGAAGGCTTGGTTGAAGCGGACGCTGCTCGACAGCGACGCGACGTTCAAGCTACTGATTTCGCCGACGCCGATGGTGGGGCCGGACGATGCGTCGAAGCGCGACAACCATACGGACTTCAACGGCTATCGGTATGAAGGCGACGAGTTTTTTGAGTGGCTGCAAGCGAACGACGTCTCGACCTCGGAGTTCTTTATCGCTTGCGGCGACCGGCATTGGCAGTATCACGCGGTGCATCCGGCGGGGTACGAGGAGTTCTCTTCGGGCGCGTTGATTGACGAGAATTCGCGTCCGGGGGTGCATCCGGGAGATGCGAACTCGACGGACCCGGAGGGCAAGATTCGCCACGTCTACCAGTACGACGAGCCGACGGGAGGCTTCTTGTTGATCTCGTTGAAAGGGAGCGGGGCCGATGCGACGTTGGCCTTCCGATTCCGCGACGAGAACGGGAAGCTGCTGCACGAAGCGGTGCGCAAGGCCGGGAACTGATCGATGGAAAACCTAGAACTGTACGAGAAACTTGTCGCCGCCTTCCCCGACGTTCAGCGCAAGGGGAAGACGATGCCCTACACGTCGGCGAACGGTCATATGTTCAGCTTCCTGACGAAGGAAGGGCCGCTGGCCCTGCGTCTGCCGAAGGACGAACAGGAGGAGTTCATGGAGAAGTACGGTACCGGTCCGGTCGTGCAGTACGGGGCGGTGATGCGCGGGTACGTTCTTGTCCCCGACGCGCTGCTGGCGAAGACGACGAAGGTGAAGCCCTACTTTGCGAAGAGTCTGGCTTACGTGCTTTCGCTCAAACCGAAACCGACTACGCGCAAGGCCGCGAAGAAGAAGGCGGGCAAGAAGAAAGCCGCGAAGAAAAAGGCGGCCAAGCGCTAGGCGACGAGCCCTACTCCTGCCGTAACGCGGCGGCGGCGTCCAAGCGCGACGCACGACGTGCGGGCAGCCAGCACGCCGCCAGGGTCGTCGCCAGTAGGAAGGCGGACACGGCCGCCATCGTCGCTGCGTCGAACGGCTCCACGCCGACCAAGACCGACTCCAACATGCGCGACGCCGCGTACGCCGCGGGCAGCCCGACGGCCAGCCCGATCACTACCCGACGCAACGCCTGCGAGAGCGCCAGCCGCAGAATCTGACCGGGCGCCGCGCCGAAGGCCAGCCGCACGCCGAACTCTGGAATCCGCCGACGAGCCGAATCCGCCGCCAGCGCAAACACGCCGAGAGCGGCCATGCCCAGGGCGATCACGCCGAACAGCGAGAACGCGCTTCCAAAGACCGTGTAGGCCCAACGGCTCCGCTCCAGCCGCCGGTCGAGCGGCATGACGTCCTGCACGGGGAGATTCGGATCGACCTCGGCCGTCGCCTGGCGGAAAGCCGGACTCAACGCCTCGGGCCCGCCCGGCGAGTGGATCACGAAGTACGAGTGCCCGGTCGGGGATTGCGCGTAGGGGCGGTAGACGACGGCCTGCAGCTCCTCGTTCTCCGGCCCGTTCTGCCGGATGTCGGGGCTCATCCCGACCACGGTCAGCCAAGCCCGATCCTCTTCGTCGCCCACCTTTAGCCGCTTGCCCACGGCGTCCTCGTCGGGCCAATACTTCTCGGCGAAGCGGCGGTTGACGATGGCGACCTGAGGCGCGTCTTGGCGATCGGACCGGCGGAAGTCGCGTCCGCGCAACAGGGTTACGCCGACGGTCTGGAAGTAGTCGGGGCCGATCGTGATCACGCCCTCGCGAGGCCGTTGCTCGGGGTCGTCGACGGGCGATCCCTCGACCTCCACCGCGCGCCCGGCGTAGCCTTGTTGCGGCAGGTGCGACGTCATCGTCACGCCGGTTGCTCCGGGCAAGCTGCGCAACTTCGGCAGCATCGCCTCGAAGAAGGCGAGCCGGTCCTCGTCTTCGGCGTACTTGGCCTCGGGCAGGACGACCAAGCCGACCAAGCGGTCTTCGGTCGCCGCTCCCGCGTCCATTCGGTGTACGTTCCAGAAGCTGCGCACCATCAAGCCGGCGCCGGTGAGCAGGACCACCGAGAGGGCCGCTTGCCCGATCACCATCGCCGTGCTGAACCGCCGCGCGCCGGCGCCGGACGTCTGTCCCCGGCCGCCCTCTTTGAGCGAGGCGTTGACGTTGGTGCGCAGCGCGTGGACCGCCGGCGCCAGCCCGAACAATACGCCCGTCGCTAGACAGACCGCAGCCAGGTAGGCGAACACGACGCCGTCGAAGCGGAAGTCGATGAAGTACGGGCGCTGCTCGATGGTCGCGTTGTCGAACAGCGTGACGCCCACGTAGCAGAACGCCAACCCGAGTACGCCGCCCGCGGTCGAAAGCATCACCGATTCGATCAGCAACTGCCGTACGATGCGCCGCCTTCCCGCTCCCAGCGCGGTGCGGATGGAGATCTCGCGTTCGCGGTCCGCCGCCCGCGTCAACTGTACGTTGGCGACGTTCGCGCAGGCGATCAGCAACAAGAACCCGACCGCGCCCAGCATCGCCAGGAACAGCATCTCGATATTGCCGCCGTTGAACCGCTCGTTACCCGTCAAGACGCGACCGCTCATCCCATCGTTGGTCTCGGGATACTGGTCGGCCAACCGTGCCGTGGCCAGCTTCAACTCGTTCTGCGCGCTGTCGCGCGTCGCGCCGTCGGCGAGTCGGCCGAACACGCCCAGCCAGCGTGCGTCGCGTTTGCCTTCTTCCGCCTCCTCGGTCAAGGGGAGCCAGAGTTCGGCCTCGGTCGGGAATTGGAACCGAGGCGGCATGACTCCGACGACCGTGTGCGATCGCTCGTCGACGCGTACGGTCTTCCCGACGATATCCGGGTCGGCGCCGTAACGGTCGCGCCACAAGCCGTGACTCAGCAAGATCACGTCGCCCTGGCCCGGTGCGTGCTCATCGTCGACGAAAGCTCTTCCCAGGACCGGTTCCATTCGCAACAGACCGAAAGCCTCGCGGCTGATGCGGGTCCCCGGCGCGCGTTGCGGGGCTGACGTATCGTCGCTCAGATTGAACGCCCCGTTCGAGTAGGCCGCCAGTGATTGAAATTCGCGCGTCTGCTCGCGCCAATCGTCGAAATCCGGGTACGAAACCGCGCGCCCGGCCTGATCTTCGGCGACCTCGACGCTCTCCAAGAACAGCAATCGCTCCCCATCAGGGAAGGGCAGCCCGCGCACGAGCACGGCGTTGAAGAGCGTGAAGACGGTCGTGTTGACTCCGATGCCCGCCGCCAGCACGAGCGTCATCATCGCCGTCAGCCAAGGCCGCTTGGCCAGCACGCGCAAGGCGAACCGGACGTCTTCGAGAATCGACATAGAAGGCTCATACGTCGTCGGCGCTTGGTGGTTCCCCAAAAAAGCTTTGCGCCGCGCGAGCTCCAGTCGCCCGAGCGGCCATAATGGAAGCGACGGACCCGTAGCTCAGCTGGATAGAGCAGCCGCCTCCTAAGCGGCAGGTCGCGCGTTCGAATCGCGCCGGGTCCGCCAAATCCTTTCCTTGTCCGTCCGGCACGACGATGGGCTCTGCGGCATTTTCGCTGTGATCGCGATTGTGCTGACCAGGGTGTTGGCGATCGTCGTTCTTCTGGGCTTTCTGGGCGGGGCGGCCCTGGGGCAAGAGGTTCAAAAGATTGCAAAAAATGGGGACAACGCCTCTTTTCCGCGGAGCCCTGCGGCTTCTAACTAGCTGATGAAAGGAGCTTTACGGATTTTCGAGGGCGCCAGAACCACGGATTCAGGGGGCTTGACTCTTTGGGTGCGACGATTCTGTATCGTCAAGTGGCAGATCCTAAACCCTTTTTTATCAGGTATATGGTCGCATCGAGCATCCCTCGCTCGGCACGGCTGCCAGGGTCCGCGCCCGAAAAAGGGCGTTGTCCCCATTTTTTTCCCTAATGGGGGCCTGACGGCTCGGATCGGTCGGTGGGCCGATAGGATTGCACGATCTGTTCGAGCACGTCGAGAGACGCGAGGTCAGCGGACCGGAGGACGAAGAAGGACGAGGAGCCGCATTGGAGCCGCGCCTCAAACACGCCGTCCCGAGGGTTGTCGAGCCTCGATCCCTTCTGGCCGGGGTAGATGGCGCGGCATCCCTTCGGGGACTGCTCTGGGCGGCTGGGCGATTCGTCTTCAATGCAGCCAAAGATGTCGTGGCGGAGGACGATCAACCCGTCAGCCGATTCGAATTGCCCGATGAAGGAATCCGTGCCCCACCCTCTGCGATACGAATACCCTTCGGGAAGCTGGATGGAGCCCTCCGACCACTGGAAAACGCGGGTTTGAGGATTCCAAGGTTCAACGGGAACCGCCGGCGGGCCCCACGGGTCGATCATCTCGACGTCCGGAGTGCAACCAGAAACCAGGATCAGAACGAGGAGGCAAATGGTGCAGCGCATACGACCCAGCGTCTCTTCCTCTGACACCGGACGATCCGCCAATGTTCCGGCTGGGCCTGGCGAGTGCTCTGGCTGCTAGAATCCAAGCGTGAACGTAGTGCTCAGCGACGAATTGGAGGCTGCCGTTCGAGAACGAATCACGAGCGGTCGGTACCCCGACGCGGAGGCCGTGCTGGCAGACGCTTTGGCAGCGTTAGACGAGCGGGAGGCCTTTTCCGCTCAAGGAAAGGCCGAGGCGCAGCGCAAGATTGTGCTGGGGCTGAATCAGCTTGCTGACGGGAAGTCCTTGGATGGAGACGCTTTCTTTGCGGAGCTTCTTCCGGGTTCGATCGCACTTGGTGGTCTATCTGCCGGGTACTCAGCCGCTGGAGGTCGTCGCGATTCTTCATGGTCGCCGAGACGTACGAGTGATATTGGAGGGCCGTAGCTGACGGTTCGCTAGAGCGGCGGCGGGCTCCGGACTTCGACCTCGCGGGGCCAGAGAATCTCAAGGCCAGTCGGGCGGCCCGGAGTCAAGACGTCGAGAAGAAGCTCGGGGTAGCGGAAAGTTGCGCGGTCCGTCGCCAAGGTGACCATCTCCTGGTGAGCGCTCTGTGAGCCGTTGGGAAAACGGACGTAGGCGACCTCTTCGGACACACTCGATACGGAGTACAGGTCGATCCGAAATGCCTCGCCCGCGAACCGGACGCCTAGACACCAGTCATCCTGAACCGAAAGAGCAAGGTTGGGGCCCGAGTAGTCGTTGATCGTGTTGCACTCGTGCGCAGGCAGCTTGGACAAGTCGACGTCGTCAACAAGAGCGATCGCCAAGTCGGCGCCGATGGTTGTAAGGGAGACGGACATCGGACGCCAGCCCGGAGTCAGTTGTGTTTTAGCGCCGGGCATCGGCCCTCAGCGCCAGAGGCGGAGGCCTTCGGCGGCGGCGATCCAGAGGTTCAGTAGGCCTAGGCCGGAGACGCCGCCTCTGACGTAGGAGTTGGTCCAGAATTCTCGCCAGACCGGGAGGCTTAGGAAGTAATTGTTGTCCCAGAGGAGGGTCCAGGGGAGCAGCAATAGGATCAGGCCGACTTCGAAGCAGAAGAGGGCGAAGACGACTTGGATTACCTTTCTGGCTCGGGCGGACTCTTCGATTTCCGGGTTGGCGGCTTCGCTCATGAGGCGGCCCCTGTAGCGGCCGCAACTGCTTGGGCCACGGGGGCGAAGGTGCGGCGGTGGAGCGGAGTCGGGCCGTGTTCGGCTAGGGCGGCTAGGTGGTCGGGGGTGCCGTAGCCTTTGTTCGAGCGCCAGTTGTAGGCCGGGTAGCGCTCGTGCCATTCGCGCATCATGCGGTCGCGTTCGGTTTTTGCGAGGATCGAGGCAGCGGCGATCGAGCGGCAGCGCAGGTCGCCTTTGATCAGCGCGCGCTGGGGATGCTCGGTCTGAAGCTTCATCGCGTCCACGAGGAGATAATCGGCGGCGGGGGAGAGTCGGCGTACGGCCTCTTCCATCGCCAGGCGGGAGGCTTGGTAGATGTTGACGACGTCGATCCGTTCGGCGTCGACCGAGGCGACGGCCCAAGCCACCGCGCGCTCGCGGATGCGCGGGGCGAGGCGTTCGCGGGCCTCGACGGGTAGGAGCTTGCTGTCGGCGAGACCGCGCAAAGGAACTTCCGGGTCGAGGATGACGGCGGCGGCGACGACGGGGCCGGAGAGGCAGCCGCGGCCGGCCTCATCGACGCCCGCAATACGCACGGCCCCTTCCGAGCGGGCGCGCCGCTCGAAGTACGTCGACGGTCGGCGGCCGACCGCCATTCCTATCCCTTGCGGAGATCGCGCTCGGTGAGGCGAGCAGCCTTGCCGCGCAGTTTGCGCAGGTAGTAGAGCTTGGCGCGGCGGACCTTGGCGGCGCGGACGCGTTCGATCTTGGCGATGATCGGCGAGTGCAGCGGGAAGATGCGTTCGACGGCGACGGCGCCGAAGCTGATCTTACGCACCGTTATCGTCTCGCGCGGACCGGGGTTGTTGCGGGCGATGTAGACGCCTTCAAAGACCTGGATGCGCTCCTTCTCGCCCTCACGGATCCGGACGTGGACGCGCAGCGTGTCTCCGGGCTCGATGACCGGCAAGTCGGTCTTCATCTGGGCCCGTTCAATTTTGTCGATGATTGCGTTCTGCATGGCGAAATTTCCCGCTCTTCCAATCCTACAACTCTTCGGCCGCTTCGTCTCGTCCGTCCCGCCGAAGCAGGTCGGGCCGATAGCGGCGCGTTTTCTCTCGCGCGGCCTGTTCGCGCCAGCGGCGGATCTTCTCGTGATCGCCGCTGAGCAACACGTCGGGCGCCGCCCAGCCCCGAAATTCGGCCGGCCGCGTGTAGTGCGGGCAATCGAGTCCCGCCACGCCTCCGTCGTCGTTCGGAGCGAACGACTCGCGGCGGCTCGACGCCTCGTTGCCGAGGACGCCGGGAACCAACCGCGCCACGCTGTCGACGATCATGCCGGCGGCCCATTCGCCGCCGCTCAGCACGAAGCTGCCGACTGAAACCTCTTCGTCGACGAGATGATCCGCGACCCGCTCGTCGACTCCTTCGTATCTTCCGCAGACCAACGTCAGCTCGTCGTACTCGGCCCAGCGCCGGGCGTCTTCCTGGTCGAAGACTTTTCCCTGCGCCGAGAGCAGGATCCTTCTGCGCCTGGCTTCGGGCGCCCTTTCGGCCAACTCTTCGAGCAGGAGACAGACGGGCTCGACCATCATGACCATGCCTTCGCCGCCCCCGAACGGCCGGTCGTCGACCGAACGGTAGCGGTCGGTCGCGTGCCGCCGCAAGTCGTGCGTTTCAATCTCGATCAATCCACTCTTGGCCGCGCGCCCGACGACGCCGTGCTCAAACGGCCCGTCGAAGAACGACGGGAAGATCGTGAGCAACTGGAATCGCATGGTGGCGTTTTCTTGTACCTCTGCGTTCGCTTAGGCGTTCAGCTCTTCGAGGCCTTCCGGGAGTTCCGCGACGATCCGTTTTCCTCGGGCGTCGATCTCGACGACCAGCGGGTAGGGGATCAGGATTTCGCGTTGGCCTTCAACGACTTCGAGGACGATCTGACCGCCCGGTTCTTGGACGGCTTCGACGCGCCCGACCAGGCGGTCGGTTCCGTTCTCGAAGACTTGGCAGCCGATCAGCTCGAAGTAGTAGTGTTCGCCTTCCTCGGTCGGCGGCAGATCGCTCGGGGCGATCCGCGCCTCCCAACCCTTCAACTCCTCGGCGTCGGAGATCGAATCGACGCCCTCGAACTTTAGAATGAGTCGGCCTTGGTGACGCCAGGACTCTTCGATCTTGAACTCTCGACTTTCATCCGCGCGATGGAGCGTCAGCTTGCGGCCGGGCTCGAAGATCGGGTCGGCGTCCGAGAGTTCCTGGACGGCGACTTCGCCGTGACGGCCGCGCGCTTTGAGTACGCGGGCGACGACGATCTCTTCGCTAGGGCTCAAGGATTTCCAGCGAGAAACGCCGGTCCATCTTCATGCTGACGGCGCCGAGCAGGGTGCGGATCGACTTGGCGGTGCGGCCTTTCTTGCCGATGATCTTGCCGAGATCGTCTTCGGCCACCGACAGTTCAAGCACGGACGAGCGTTCGCCCGAGACGTGCTGGACCTCGACCGAGTCGGGCTCGTCGACGAGCGCCTTCGCGATCACTTCCACCATTTCCACGACTGAATCGGTCGACGATGCCACGGCCGGTACCTCCCTGAGCAGCGATGCGCGCGAGATGCGTCGCGCAGTTTACTCCGCCGCGGGGGCGTCGTCTTTCTTCTCCGCTTCCGCGGCGGGGGTTGCGTCGGCGGCGGCCTCGGCTTCTTCAGCTTTGGCTTCTTCGGCCGGGGCCGCTTCTTCGGCCTTGGCTTCTTCGGCGGGCGCGTCCTCGACCGGAGTCGGCTTCACGGGGCGCTCGACGGGGACGGCTTCCTTGGCTTCGGCGTCGGCGCGCATCTTCTCGCGCTTGGGCTGGGCCATGTTTTCGCCGTGCTCGTCGAAGTACTTGATGAGCTTCTGGACGCGTTCGGAGGGTTGGGCGCCGACGCCGATCCAGTAGTCGATGCGTTCGCGCTCGAGACGGATCTCGATGGGGGTCGGGCGCGGGTTGTAGAAGCCGACGATCTCCAAATGTCTGCTGTCCCGGGGGCGCCGTTTGTCGGTCACAATCACCCGGTAGCTCGGTTTTTTCTTCGCGCCCACGCGCGTCAAGCGAATCGCTACCATCTCAATCCTTCCTCCGATACTCGTCTACTATTGTCGTTCAAACCGGGGCGCTCGCGTTTGGGCGCCTGCGGTTCGACTCGGGCCTAACGCCCGAGAATGCCTGGAAACCCTTGGATGTTCGCGCCCCCTGGGAGAGCGGGACGTCCTTTTCTGCCTTTCTTCTTGCGCTTGAAGCCGCCCTTTTTGGCGGCGCCGGTCATCATGCGCATCATCTTGCGCGCCTCGCGGTACTGCTTGAGGAGCTGGTTGACCTCCTGCACGCTCGATCCGGAACCTTTGGCGATCCGGCGGCGGCGGCTGCCGTTGATGATCTCGTGGTTGGCGCGCTCCTTCTTGGTCATCGAGGAGATGATCGCTTCGACGCGTCCCATCTCCTTGGGGTCGACCTGCGCGCCTTGCAGCTCTTTGAAGGGGCCGACGTTGGGCAGCATGCCGAGCAACGATTCGAGCGAGCCCATCTTCTTGAGCGACTTGAGCTGTTTGAGAAAGTCTTCGAGTGTGAAGGAGTCGCCGAGGACCTTCTCCTGCATCTCGGCGGCGGTGTCTTTGTCGATCGCGCCCTCGACCTTCTCAATGAGCGAGAGCATGTCGCCCATGCCGAGGATGCGGTTGACGACGCGGTCGGGGTGGAAGACCTCAAAGGCGTCGAGCTTCTCGCCGACGCCGACGAACTTGAGCGGACGGCCGATGACTTGGCGGATCGAGAGCGCCGCGCCGCCGCGGGCGTCGCCGTCCATCTTGGTGAGCACGACGCCCGAGACGCCAAGACGCTCGTGGAACTGGGCGGCGGACTTGACGGCGTCTTGACCGGTCATCGCGTCGGCGACGAAGAGCGTCTCCGACGGATTGAATTCCTGCTTGAGCTCTTCGAGCTCGACCATCAACTCTTCGTCGATGTGCAGGCGGCCGGCGGTATCGATGATGACGACGTCGCGGCCGGTCTGGATGGCTTCACGCTTGGCGCCTTTGGCGAGTTCGAGCGGACGGGTCTCGCCTTCTTCACCGACGTAGATGGGTTGCTTAACCTGCTCGGCGACGATGCGCAGTTGCTCGCGCGCGGCCGGGCGGTAGACGTCGACGGAGACGAGCAGCGGGCGGTGGCCGTTCTTCGAGAGCCAGCGGGCGAGTTTGCCCGAGGATGTCGTCTTACCCGAGCCTTGCAGGCCGACGATCATGTAGACCGAGGGCGGGTTGTTCGAGTAGCGAAGCTTGGCTTCGGTGTTGCCGAGGATGCGGACGAGTTCGTCCTTGACGATCTTGACGACTTGCTCGGTGGGCGAGAAGGCCGTCAGCACCTCTTGGCCGAGGGCCTTGGTGCGGATCTTCTCGATGAGATCCTTGACGACTTTGAAGTTGACGTCGGCTTCAAGCAGCGCCAGGCGAATCTCTTTGAGAGCGCCTTGGATGTTGTCTTCGGTGAGCTTGCCTTCGCCCTTGAGGTCTTTGAAGACGCGCTGCAGTTTGTCGGACAGATTGTCGAACATCGAGCTATCTCTTCAAGCGGCGGCAGCGACCGTTCCCCGCGCACGGGGGCGGACCACAGAGTTTCGTCAAGGCTAGGGGGGCTGACCGGCGGCGCGGGCGAACAAACGCGCACGGCGATCCGCTGGGTTCCCAAGGACCCGTCCTTACAGTGTAGACGCGCGAGCGTTGCGGGGCAACCGCTTGATTGGGGTGAAAGAGCCCTAGATTCAGTTGACTGGGGGTGGTGGAGGCGATCGGGACGGGATGGGCGGAACGGCGGGGTTGGATTCTCCACTAGCCGCTCCGACGCATGACGCCGATGTGGTTGAAGAATGGGCTTCCGAGGTCGCTTGGCCCGCAAGCTCGGGTGACGCGAAAGGGAGTGATTAGGCGTGATTGGAGGCGAAGTTGACCCCGCAAGAGAAGAGCAGGCGTGTATCGCTTTGATTTCCGATGGTTTGCGCCATGGGCTAAGGAAATGCCGCCCTCCGGGCTGAGCCCCAACGAGCGAAACAACGGGCTCTCGCTTCGCGAATCGCCTTGGGACCCGGCACTTGCGTACCGGGCTCTGACGGATCCGACCGCCGTTGGTTTTTTCACAGCCCCTTACTGTCGCGGTGCTGGGTGTCATGGGCTCGGAGGCGTTGGAGGGCTCCACCGCGCTGCGTCAGCGTTTCTCCGATGCGAGGTATTTGCGGTAGGCGTCTTCGTAGCTCTGGACTTTGCGGAGGTAGCCTTCGGGGTCGACGAAGCGGTCGGGGTTGTAGGGATCGCCGGGTTTGAACTTGTCGTGCAGGTCGTATTGGGAGGCGTGGGCGGAGACGTAGACGTCGACGGGCAGCTCTTTCTGGACGGCGAAGGTGTGCTCGAAGTCGGAGATGATCTCGGGGTAGGTCGGGTCGGTCTGGAAGCGTTTGCCCGGGTTGATCGAGTTCATGTTGATGATGCCGACGTTGTAGTCGCGGCCGTTTTCGCGGACGGTCATCGTGTAGCTGACGCTGCCGCGGGTGTGGCCGGGGGTCTCGACGACTTTGAGCTTTGCGTCGCCTAGCGAGATCGTCTCGCCGTCCTTCAAGATGCGCTCGACTTCGACCGGTTTGAAGGTGGGCTTGCCGCCGAAGTGGGGATCGGAGAAGCCTCCGTCGCGGAGGACGGGGGCGTCGTCGGCCGTGGCCCACATTTCGGCGCCGGTGAGCTGTTTGATTTCGGCGAGGGCAGCGGTGTGATCCCAGTGGGCCTGCATGGTGAGCAGGACTTTGACGTCTTCGAGCTGGAAGCCGAGGGACTCGATGCCGGCGCGGATTTGCGAGGTCGAGTCTTCGAGGCCGGTGTTGATGAGGAAGTGGCCTTCGTCGGACGTGACGAGGTAGACGGCGAGATCGTAGGTGCCGACGTAGTAGAGGTTGGCGATGACGCGGTGCGCTTCAAAGGGGCGGGCCCAGTTGCTGCGTTGGGCTTGGATGGGTGCGAGCGCAGAGAAGAGGAGCAGGGCCAGTGCGATCGGCTTCGGCATGCTCACAGTAGAGCAGGTTCGTCGCGGGCGACCAAGAGCGGGGCGGTGAGGTCGCTGAGGCGCTGGAGTTGGCGACCGTCGGCGTCGAAGTTAGCGGGGCCGAGCCAGGTCTCGAAGGCATGCGAGAGGCGCGGCCATTCGGAGTCGATCGCCGCGTACCAAGCCGTGTCGCGAGTGCGGCCCTTGTAGACGGTCGCTTGCCGGAAAACGCCTTCGAAGCTGAGGCCGAAGCGTTGAGCGGCGCGGCGGGAGGGCGCGTTGAGCGCGTCGCACTTCCACTCGAAGCGGCGGTAGCCGAGTTCGAAGGCGCGCTTCATGTGGAGGTAGATCGCCTCGGTCGCCAGGCGCGTGCGTTGCATGGCCGGGGAGAACAGGATGTGGCCGACCTCGATCGATCCGGCTTGCGGCTGGATACGTAGGAAGGAGCTCACGCCGACCGCCTTCCCCGTGGCGCGGTCGACGGCGGCGAAGAACAGCGGGTCGAGTTTTGCGGCGATTTCGGCGAGCCACAGGTCGAAGCTCGCGCGGGTCTCAAAGGGGCCGGAGGGGAGATAGGTCCAGTTGCGGCCTTGGGCGTCGGCGGAGAAGGCTTCAAAGAGTTCGGCGGCGTGGCGTGCCGGGTCGAGCGGTTCGAGGCGGACGTAGCGGCCCTCGATCGCTTCGCGTGGAGGCGGAGGCGGCGGAGCCCAGTCGGGGAGTTCGGCGCCGACGGGTTGGCCGAAGGCATTGCGGCGGGGTTCCTCCACGTTAATCCCCCAGGGCGAAGGCGACGTAGGCGCCGCGGATCGGCTCGGCGGGTTCGCGCGTCAGGCCGGCTTGGGCCGAAGCGCAGAAGAGGACGTACTGCTTGCCGTCGATCTCGTAGACGGCTGGGATGCCTTCGAGGGCGGCGTCGAGTTCGTGTTCCCACAGGACGTCGCCGGTCGAGGAGTCGAAGGCGCGGACCTTCTTGTCGCGCGTGCCGGTGAAGATGAGTCCGCCGGCGGTGACGACGGGGCCGACCTTGGGCTGGACGGTTCCCGTGCCGGTGACGCCTTGCGTGGCTAGGAAGGGGACCTCGCCGAGCGGGATCTGCCAGTCGATGACGCCCTTGTTCAAGTCATAGGCGGTGAGCGTCGACCAGGGCGGCTTGATGGGCGGGAGGCCGTTGCTGCCGCGCACGAGGCCGAAGCCGGTGAGGAAGCGGGCGCTGTCTGCGAGTTGGCCGCGCTCGGGGCGTTCGATGGACGGCGGGTAGTCGGCGGGGGCTTGGAGGAAGGCGACCAGGAGGTCGATATCGCCGTCGGGCAGCGATGCGAAGCCGGGCATCGGGCCGACGCCTTCGCGGATGACGGCGGCGAGCTTCTGCGCGTCTATCGTTTCACCGACGCCGACGAGGGAAGACTGGGCGCGGGCGTTCTCTTGGTCGTCGACGGTGTGGCAGGCGTGACAGTGAACGTCGTAGAGATAGCGGGCGCGGAGGGCGGGTTCTTCGGGCGCGGGGATCTCTTGTTCGCCGTCGGGGTCGAGGCGGAGGATGGCGGGTAGCGCCTTCGAGACGATGTACATGCGCCCGGAATCGGGTTCTACCGCGGCGCCGCCCCAGTTGGCGCCGCCGTTGTTGCCGGGCATCTGAATGGTGTTTTCGCGACCGGGCGGGGTGAAGAGGCCCTCGTTGCGTGCCGCCTCGACGTACTTGCGGAAGCGGGCCGCTTCTTCGGGCGGGTAGAAGTCGTGCATGTCGTCGACGGTGAACGACTGGCGCGCGAAGGGCGGCGGGTTGGTGGGGAAGGGTTGCGTCGGCCAGAGGGTCTCGCGCGGCATCTCGGAGTCGGTGGGGACGGGGCGCTCTTCGATCTCCCAGAGCGGCGCGCCGGTGTCGCGGTCGAAGACGAAAAGGAAGCCGTGCTTGGAGGCTTGGGCGACGACGTCGACTTCCCTGCCCTCATGCTGGACGGTGAGGAGCTTCGGCGCGGCGGCGGGATCGTAGTCCCAGATGTCGTGGTGGACGAACTGGAAGTGCCAGATGCGTTCGCCGGTGCGCGCATTGACGGCGACGAGCGAGTTGCTGAACAGGTTCTGCCCGGCGCGGTCGGCGCCGTAGAAGTTGTATTTGGCGCTGGCGACGGGGAGATAGACGACGCCGCGCTCGACGTCGATGGTGAACTCGGTCCAGACGTTGGCGCCGCCGACGGTCTTCCAGGCGTCCTCGGGCCAAGTGTCGTAACCGAACTCGCCGGGGTGCGGGATGGTATGGAAGTTCCAGACGAGTTCGCCGTTGCGCGCGTCGTAGGCGCGGACGTCGCCGGGGGCCGAGCCGTAGCCTTCGTTGGTGGCCGAGCCGAGGATGATCAGGTTTTCGAAGACGCGGCCGGGGGAATGCGACTGGACGAGGTTGAAGCTTTCGGGGTCGCGTCCGAGGCCTTCCTTCAAGTTGACGCGACCGTTCTCGCCGAAGGACTCGATGACCTCGCCCGTCTCGGCGTTAAGGGCGATGAGGAAGTGGTCGGCGGCGTAGAGGATGCGGCGGTCAGCGCCGTCGTCGCTCTGCCAGTAGTTGATGCCGCGATTGGTGATGGCGATCATGCCGGGGTCGGCGGGACGGCTCCAGACCTTTTCGCCCGTGGCGGCGTTGAGGGCGACGACGGAGTGGTCTTCGGCTAGGACGAATGCAAGGTCGCCGGAGACGAGCGGAGCGAAGAAGTAGCGGTTCTCGTCGCCGGTTTCAAAGGTCCAGGCGACGCGCAGGTCGGCGACGTTTGAGCGATTGATCTGGTCGAGGGAGGAGTACTGGGCGGCGTCGGCGCTGCCGCCGTAGTCGCTCCAGGAGCCGTAGTCGGTGATGTAGTCGAGGTCGAACTGGGGGGACGAACCGCCGCCGCAGGAGGCGAGAAGAACCGTGGCGAGAGCGGCGGCGGAGGCGAGGGCGATGCGGGCTTTCATGTGAGGGTTCGGGCGATGACGATTAGCGGCGTCGGCGGCGCGGTTCGTCGTGGTTGACGCCGCTGCCTGCGTACTCTTGGCGGGCGGGCGCGTCGGCGAGGAGGCGCTCGTTTTCAGGGTCCCACAACATCATTTGGCCTTGGCGGTAGCTGTCGACGCCGAGCTTGATGGCGGTCATGATGCGGTAGGCGAAGTCGGGGTTGTGGTTGGGCTGCTCGCGGCTGCGCATGCAGTTGAGGAAGTCGGTATGGTGCTCGGCGCCGGAGGCGTGCGGCTCGACCTCGACGTACATTTTCGACGAGCCGGTCTTTTCGACGAACTCCTTCTCGAACTGCCATTCAGGCGTTACGACGACGGCGAATCCGTCGAAGGTGATCGTTCCTTTATGCCCGTAGATGACCGGCTCCATGTGCAGGTTGCCGGCGGAGTTGGCCATCGAGCTGCCGAGCAGGCAATAGCTGTCTTCGTACTCCACGGTCGAGGTGTAGGTGTCGGGGACTTCGCGGTCTTTGTGGACGTAGATGCCGCCGGCGCCGCTGACGCGCGTGGGGAACTCGATCCCCATGATTTGGCGCAAGGGCGTGAGGCGGTGGTAGAAGAGATCGGTCGCGACGCCGCCCGAGTAATCCCAGTATTTGCGCCAGCGGAAGTAGCGGTCGGGGTCCCAGTCGCGCTGCGGGGCGGGCCCGAGGAAGGACTGCCAACCGACGTCTTCGGCCGAGGCGCCGTCGTCGATGGTGTAGTTCCACTCGCCGTAGAGGGTGTTGCGGGAGTAGTTGGCTTGCGCCCAAAGCGGTTGGCCGATCCAGCCGTCCTCGACGAGTTCGCTCGCCTTGAGATAGCGCTTGTCGGAGGTGTGCTGGCAACCGACTTGGAGCACGGCGCCGGTCTGCTTGGCGACCTCGGCGACTTGACGGGCTTCATCGATGGTCAGGGTGACGGGCTTTTCGAGGTAGACGTCTTTGCCGGCCTTCATGGCGTCGATGGCCATGGGCGCGTGCCAGTGGTCGGGAGTCGAGATGAAGACGCCGTCGACGTCGGAGCGGGCCAGGAGGTCGCGGTAGTCCTTGTGTAGGTCGCGGCCGGAGAGTTTGGCCGTCGAGAGGGCGGCGTCGTTGCGCTTGGAATAGATGTCAGAGATCGCGACGACTTGGACCTCGGCGTCGCGCGCCATGAGGGCGCGGAGGTGGCCGGAGCCGCGACCGCCGACGCCGATCATTCCGATGTTGATCCGGTCGTTGGCGCCGAGGGTTCTACGGGCGGACTGGGCGCTCAAAGGACGGGCGGCGGCAGCGGCGACTACGCCCGCAGTCAGGAAGGAACGGCGTGTTTTGGGGTCGGCCATGGCGGAAGTATACCGCCTGGTCGAGGGTTGCGGACTAGGCGACGGCCGAGGCGGTCAGAAGCTGGTCGACCGTGCGCAGCGCGTAGCAGGTGGGGTCGGCGTGGATCTCGCGGACGAGCGCGGTGTGCATGGCGTGACCGGCGCGCTCGGCGGTGATCATGCCGAGCAACGGCGCGCCGACGAGTGCGAGGTCGCCGACCAAGTCGAGCACCTTGTGGCGGCAGGGTTCGTCGGGGAAGCGGAGGCCTTCCGGGTTGAGCGGTCCGTCTTCGCCGAAGCAGACGGCGTTCGAGAGATCGCCGCCGCGGATGAGGCCCATGTCGCGCATCTGGTCGAGGTCGCGCTCGAAGCCGAAGGTACGCGCCGGGGAGATTTCGCGGCGGTAGGTCTCGGGGTCGAGTTCCATGCGCAGCTCTTGGCGGCCGATCAAGCGGTGGTCAAAGTGCGTGGCGTAGTCGAGCGAGAAGTTCGGCGCCGGGTCGACGCGGATGCGCTTGTCGCCCTCGACGGCTTCGACCGGCCGAGTGATCGCGAGATAGCGGCGACGGCGGCGGAGCGTCTTGACGCCGGCTTGGTCGATCAGTTCGACGAAGGGGGCGCTCGAGCCGTCGATGATGGGGACTTCGAGGTTCGAGATCTCGACGCGGGCGTTGTCGACGCCCATGGCGTAGAAGCAACTGAGTAGATGCTCGGTGGTCGAGAGCAAGACGCCTTTGCGCATGAGGCTGGTGGCGTAGCTGACTTTGGCGACCCAGCGCCAGTCGGCGGGGATCTCAAAATCTTCGAGATCGGTGCGTACGAAGACGATGCCGGAACCGGCGGGGGCCGGGCCGATGGTCATCTTGACGGGGACGCCGTGGTGGAGACCGACGCCTTCGATGGAGGCTTTGCCGGCGAGTGTGGTTTCGTACTCGGGGAGGGTTGCGTGGGGCAAGTCAACCAATCTGCACGTGGAAGGCCAGATTGGATGTCGTTGATTTTATTGGAAGAGGCGAGTGCTCAGTGTGGCTTTTTTGCCACAGTTCGGAAGTCAGGGGCGAAGCGTCTCGCCCAGGAGCGGGTAAGCTTCGACGCCGTTCCAGCGGTGGCCGCCGTCGAAACGATCGACGTGCAGGCGGTCGGCGGCGCCGAGAGCGGCGTAGGGGCGGCGGAGTCGCTGGAGCGCCGGGTCGATCCACTCGGGGACCATGAGGCGGTCTTGGCTGCCGATCTCCCACAGGGCGGGGCGCGGGGCGATGAGGCCGCCGATCTCGGGCACGTCGCCGTATTCGAGGAGCCCCGGGATGACCTGGGCGCCGCAACTGTAGCGATGCAGGATGCGTTCCTGCATCAGATTCAGGGCGCCGGAAACGACGGCGACGCGGATTCTTTCTTCGAGGGCGGCAGAGAGCATCGCCATTCGGCCGCCGTAGGAGAGACCGACGCAGCCGATGCGTTCGGGGTCGACGTCGTCGCGGCGGCGCAGGAACTCGAACGCCCACAGCGCGTCGCGTAGGTTCTCGGCCATCAGGACGCGGCCAAGGAGTTGCATGCGGACGAAGGTGACGGCGCAGGCGTCGTCGCCGCCGTAGGCTTCTTTGTCGTCGAGGCGGCGGCCGAAGGGCGTGAAGCAGGGCACGGCGACGACGTAGCCGCGCCGGACGAGGCGGACGCCGTAGTCGTAGTTGACCTGGCGGACGGCGTCGCGCGCCTCCGCCGTTTGGACGACGCCCGCGACGGCATCGTAGCCGTGGGCGCCGTGGCCGTGCAGGGCGAGAACGGCGGGTCGCGATTGCTCGGCAGGCGCTTTGGGCCGGAGCAGGTAGACCGGCAGGTTCGGGTGTCCGGGCGCGCGCAGCAGGAGTTCGTCGCGGACGTGGTCGTCGAGTTCGACGCGGCGCTCGGTGATCGTTTCCCACTCGGGCGGCGGGCGATGCGGTCCGAGTAGCTCGCGCAGTTTGGCCTGAAAGGCGGATCGCCATGCGAGCGCTTCGGACTCCGTATCGCCTTCGAAGCGCATGCGCAACGGGGCCGCGTTGGCTTGGCGAACAAGATCGTCGTGGACGTGCGACTGGGCTCGCAGCCAGACGCTCGATAGACTGCCGGAAAGGAGGAGACTGCGGCGAGTGTACGTCCGCATGGCCGGTCGTTAGGCGAGGCCTAGGATGCGGGCGGCGTTGTCTTGGTAGACCTTGCTGAGGATCTCGTCGGGGAGGTCGATGCCGTAGATCTTCCAGCGGCCTTGGGGCGGCGTCGGCGCCGAGGAGTAGTCGAAGTATTCGTCGGCGGTTTCGAGGAAGCGGAAGTAGCAGCGGTACATCTCGGGCTCGAGGGTTTGCTGCGGGTAGTTGGCGCCGGCGGGAAGCGGGATGGCGTCGGTGCCGAAGAGGATGCGGTCGGGGTAGGTCTCGAAGAAGCGGCGGGCGGCGCGGGGTTGGCGGCCGAGTTCGCCGAGGCGGGCGGCCATCTCGACGTGCATGTTGGGGTACCGGTCGAGGCAGCCGGCGACGTCGTTCAAATCTTCGGGGTGGTTGCCGAAGTGGAGGCAGACGAACTGCGTGTTGGGGTGGCGCTCGATGACGCGGTTGCGGGCGTCGAGGATCTCCTTTTTCGACGGGAACTCTTGGCCGTAGAAGGACCAGTCGGGGTGCGCGGCGAGTTCTTCCCAGCGCTCGTTGGTCGGGGTGATGGGATCGAAGAAGGCGTCGGGGTCGGAGACGTGGATGAAGACCGGAAGACCGAGTTCGCCGCAGGCTTCCCACATGGGGTCGAAGCGCGGATCGTCGACGGGTACGAGTTCGCCTTCTTCGCGCAGGTAGAGGCCGAGCTCCTTGAGGATCTTGAGTCCGACGGCGCCGGCGGCTTTGGCTTCGGCCATCTGGTCGGCCTGCCATTGCGGGTAGTCGGCCTCGCCGATCCGGGTGAAGTCGGGCTGGGTGCAGACGAGGAATTTTTCGGGCGAATGGTCGCGCAGGAACTCGATCGACTTAGTGAGTTTTTCGCCGTGTCCGCCGGTGAGGTTGAGCAGCGTTTGGAGGTTGAGCTCGTCCATCCAGTCCATGATTTGGGTCATGGAAGCCTCGTCGGGCGGGGAGAATTCGCGGCCGAGGATGAGATGGGCGTGGACGTCGATGGCGGGGTAGCGAGCGGCGACGACCTCGGTGCGCGGCGTGACGATGGCCGGCTTGGGCGCGTAGTCCTTGAGTACGAGCGGCGCGCCCTCGGCAGCGCCTTCGGCGGCGGGCTCGGGCGCGGTTTGGGCGCAGCCGGAGAGGGCGGCGGCGGCCAATAGGAAGTCGCGACGGGAAGCGGGCATGCCGCCATTATCCGCGATCGGTCGACTACTGCGCGGCGGACGGAGGTTCCTTGGCGGTGACGACCGCCTCGCCGAGTTCGAGGCGGATCTGTTCGAGGTCGTTGCCGAGGTCGACGGGTTCGCCGAGCTGGAAGCCTTCGAGGTTGGGGGCCACGAAGCGGTTGACCATCCAGTTGAGCAGGACGCCCTTCATCTCGCGGCCGTCGACCTTGAAGGAGTCGACGTCAATGCGAGCGACGCCGCGGGAAGAGACGTAGCGCACGAGAGCCTCGACGGGCCGTTCGCCGCGGAGGAACATCATGAGGAATCCGCCGGGGCCGTCGCCGTTCGCCGAGACTTTGGAGAAGTCGACGATGGCGCGGACGTGGGCGCGATCCTTGCGGAAACCGACGCGCAGGCCGCGGACGCCGTCGGGCATCTCTTCGGCGTAGATGTAGTGGAGGTAGGAGTTGAGTTCCTCGTCGGTGACGACGACGACTTCGCCCGGTTTGAGCTGACTGGTGGCGATGCGGTCGAACTTGATCTCGGCGGCGCGGGCTTCGTCCAGCGACATCGCCGAAACGGCGAGCGGGGCGCAGGCGAGGGCAAGGAGGGCGAAGGGGACTGAATAAGTGCGCGGCACTGCGTCTAATTCTACGCGGGAAATGGGAATTGCGTTGCGTTTTCAGTCAGAAGGAAGCCATTGGGACTGTTGTTCCAGGGCCTGTGCGGCGGCCTTTTGCTCGGCGGAGCGCTTGGAGTCGGCTTCGGATTCCGCTCGGAAATTGGGTCCGATTTCGACCGCAACGCGGTAGCGGCGTTGGTGCGGCGGGCCGATCTCTTCGAGGACGCGGTAGGCGGGCAGCGGGAGCGCGCGGCTCTGGAGCAGCTCTTGGAGCGTCGACTTGGCGTTGTCGACGGCGAGGTTCTCTTCGGCCGTCCGGACTCGGGCGTCGGTGAGCAGGAGACGGAGGACGAGCGTGCGGGCGGCTTCCAGCCCGCCGTCGGAGTAGACGGCGGCAAAGACGGCCTCAAGCGCGTCGACGAGCAGGCCGCGCTTCTTGCGGCCGCCGCTCGACTCCTCGGCTTGACCGAGGCGGAGCCAGCGGCCGAGGTCAATCTCGCGGGCGGCTTCTTCTAGCGAACGGCTGGAGACGAGGCGCGCCTTGAGTTTGGTGAGGCGGCCTTCGGAGGCGTCGGGAAACAGAGCGAGTAGGCGCTCGCAGGCGATCAGCCCGAGGACGGCGTCGCCTAGGAACTCTTGCCGTTCGTTGTTGGCGTCCGGGGGGCCGCCGGGCGAGGCGGAGCGATGGGTGAGGGCGCGATCGAGCAGGTCGCGACGCTGGAAGCGATAGTCGAGCTTCGCTTCCAGGTCTTCGAGCGGGAGAGGCATCTACATCGCTTCGAGTTTCTTCTTGAGGTCTTCGGCGAGCGAGGTCGGGAAGTTGCCGAGTTCGAGGGTCTTGTTGACGGCGGCGAGGCCCTCGTCTTTCTTGCCGGCTTTCTGGTAGGCGTCGGCGAGGAAGTAGAAGGTCTGGGCGCTCTGTTGGGAGGCCTGGGTGAGCGATTTCTGGAGCAGTTCGATGGCCTTCTCGTTCTCGCCGCGCTTGAGGGCGACCAGGCCGAGCGCTTCGTTGGCTTGGCCCATGAAGTCCTTCTTGACCAGGAGCCACTGGTCGTCGGTCATGTTGGGGTCCATCTTGGCGAGGTTGGGAACGAGCGTGATCGCCTTGTTGGCGAAGTCTTCCGCCTTACCGAGCTTCTCTTCCTTGTCGAGATCGAACTCGCGGGTGCGGGTGGGGATGGTCGAGGCGAGTTGCAGCAGAACGCCGACGTTTTCGGGATTGATCTCAAGAGTGCGCTCGCCGAAGATGACCATATTGTCGAAGTCGTTCATCTCCATGTAGGCGAGCATCTGCATGTAGTTGGCGAACTCTTTGAATTCGGTGTCGGGGAACTCTTTGAGGAGCTTGTCGGCCGCCTCGGCGCGGTCTTCGGGGCCGGCGGCGTTCTGGACGGCCATCAAGGCGTCGAGTTCCTCTTGGGACTTGGGCTGCGGTCCGGCGGCGGCGTCTTGAGCGAGAGCGGCGAACGGCAGAGCGAGAGCGAGTGCGAAGGCAAGGATCCAGCGATTCATTGAGATGGGTCTCCGATGGCTTGCCTGAACGCAAGCCCCTCTATTTTACAGATTTGGGCGACGGTGTTTAGACGTACAAATGCGCCGGAGGGGTTTCAGGGGTCGCGGATCGGTCCGGTTGAGATTCAGGCCGCCGCGGAGAGCTTCTTCTTGATGCGCTTGAGCGCTTGGCGACGCTTCTTCTTGGGGAGGATGGCCATGATCGGGCAGGACTTGCACGCCTTGGCTTTCTTCTTGTACTTCTTGCAGCAGGAGGCTTTGAGCTTCATGCGGGAGGCCCCAAGATTACGCTAGCGCTCGGCGGCTTGGCGAAGGGCTTGGGCTCGCCGGCGGAGGATCGCCTCGAGGTGAGATTGGAGGAGGAAGCGTTCGGCGAGGCGCCCTAGAAGGCCGAGCGGCGCTTCGAAACGGAGAACGTCGCGCATGATCGTGCCCTCGGGCGAAGGGGCGAAGCAGTGCTCGTGGGCGAACGTCTTGAAAGGCCCGCGGGTCATCTCGTCGCGAAAGTAGACGGGCGGATCGAAAGCCGTGATCCGGGCCGAAAGTCGGAAGCGAATTCCGAAGTGACGTCCCTGGAACTCGACATCGTCGCCGAGGACGAGGAGGCGGCGTTCTGGTCGTCGAAGAACGCGCTCGCCGGTGTGGGCGAGGCTCTCCGCGTGGAACTCGACGTCGCGGGCGAGATCGAAGCAGACCTCAGGCGGGGCGGCGATCGAGGTTTCGACGGAGAGCACGGCCACGCAGGTGGAGACGCCCTAGCCGGCGGCCTTGAGCGATACCAGTTGGGGCGGCAGTTCAGCGAGGGTCGGTAAAGGACAGTTCAGCGTTTTCGTGTCGAGCGTCTCTAGGCCTTCGAACCAGAGGCGGGAGCGATCCAGGTCCAAATCCAGCGAGCCGTCGGGGCGCAACCACCCGACCTGATTGCGCGGGTCGTTGAAGGCGACGGTACAGCGTGCGATCTGACCGTTGGAGCGGACGACGAACGAGTTCGGTTCGGCGGCGTAGCAGACGTAGGCGCCGTCTGCATTCGGATCGATCACCTCGTCGCGACGCGCCAGGAGGCGGCTCAGCGCGGCCTTCGTCCTAGCCTGCCACTCTTGGGAAGTGGCTTGGATCAAGTGATTGTTGGGTCCGCCGAGCCGGGTAACAGCCTTGAAAAAGACTCGAAAGCGGTCGTCCTGGCCGAACTCTCGGTTTACCGCCTCTATGAGTTTCTTGATTTCGGGCAGATTGGCAGGCGTGTAGTGGATACGTAGCATCACGCCGAACTTGCGCTCGAGGTCGCGCATGGCGAGCAAGTTGGCCCAGATTTGATCGAACGTGCCTCGACCGTCGGCGCGGCGGCGCGTTTGGTCGTGATCGTCGCCGTATCCGTCGAGGGAGATCTGAAAGTAGTTGACGCCAAGATCGAGCAAGTGATCAAGACTCGCGCGGTCGAGCAGATAGGCGTTGGTGGTCATCGACGAAACAAGCTGGATGTGCGGGAACTTCCGGCGGAGTCCCTGGGCGTGCTGACAGACCTCTTCGATGACCGGCATACCGAGCATCGGCTCTCCTCCGAACCACCGAAGGTCGAGAACGCGCAGTTCAGGAGCGCGAGTCGAGATGAGATTCTTGAGACCATCGACGACCTGGGGCGGCATGCGCCCGAGTTCGAAGTCCTCGTAACAGTACGTGCAGCGAAAGTTGCACTTCTCCGTCGGCATGAGCGTCAGCGTGAGCCGACGATTGTCCAGAGCGCGGACGACTCGGCGCTGGAGAACGTTCAATTTAACGGAGGGCTTCGATTGTGTCGTGGCCATAGGAGTCGCCTTGGCTAGATGCCGCGAATACCGCCTCCGCCAGGCCCCTCTGTTTCCGGCGGGCTAGGACTCCCACATTCCATATTGATTTCGCATCCGCGGTTCCGACAGGCGTCATTCTCATTGCAGAATACGTCGGCACACAGAGAGTCCGACTCTTCGCACATGGTGTCGACACAAGCAGACTCGGGCTGGCAGATGGTGTCGGCGCACGCCGATTCCGGCTGGCAAAGGGTGTCGGCGCAGGCGGACTCTGGCTGGCACAGCGTGTCGGCGCATGCGGACTCTGGCTGGCACAACGTGTCGGCGCACGCAGCCTCGGGCTGGCACAGCGTGTCGGCGCACGCCGATTCCGGCTGGCAAAGGGTGTCGGCGCATGCGGACTCTGGCTGGCAGAGGGCATCGGTGCAGGCGGGGTTCAGACCGCCGCCTCCGCCGCCGCCTCCGCCACCCAACCAGGGAGGCAGCTTGATCCCGCCAACGGCCTTCTGCACTTCCGCATCGACGATGATTCTTCCGTAGTCGTCAAAGCGGATGGCTCCGGCCTTGATGCCCCGAATCTCCCCAGCGCTCAGCTTCGTCCGCTTCGAGGACGGCCGCTTGCGAACGACCTTCTTGGCAACCTTCTTGCGGCTGGTCTTCTTGGGGGCGGCCTTGCGGAGAGCCCCCTTGGACGTAGTCTTCTTCGCAGCGACTTTCTTAGACGATCTCTTCGCGGCCTTTTTGCGAGCCGCCTTTTTCGACGGCGCCTTGGCGGCCTTCTTGATCGAAGCGGCCTTCTTCCGCTCAGCTTTCTTCGCAGTCTTCTTGCGTGAGGAGGTCTTCTTGGCCATTATTTGCGTGCCCGATTCTTCTTCGCGGCTTTCATGTGGTGACGAGCACGGGCGACAACGCCCTTGTTGGCGATGTGGATTCGGCCCTTGGGGTCGAGCCAAAGTTCCGAAGGGCGAAAGCTCTTCTCGCGCGCTTGGATGAACGGGACGATCGACTTCGGGTAGACGTCGGGGTAGTTGAGCAGGAGGCGGCGTATGACCTCCGCTGGGCGGCCGGTGATCAAGAGTTCTCGGGAACGGGAGATCTCCATGTCCTCGGCACGGATGGACAGCGGGAAGTCCGAATCATTCCTCTGCTTGCGACGGACTCTTTTCTTCGGCATGGGGGACTATCGGCGTGGAATTCACCGTCAGGTTGATCGACGACGGCGACAGTATATCCCAAGCCGACTGGGACAAAAATACGATTTAGTATTCGTGTCGCTAGAGTCGCAGCATGCAGGTCTACCCCCGCAACTCCGACGCGTTGGACAACCGCGTCACAAACGAGGTCGGCCTGTATTGAGCCGTGATCCGTGAGCCGTATCGGGTCGCAGCGCGCCGAACTGATCTGGTGCTGGTGATCGGCGACGAGCGACTAGTCGGCTTCGACTAGGGGGGCGCCGGCTTGGACCATGTTGAGCAGGATGAGGTCGGCGGGGCGGAAGCGCATTTTGGCGAAGGCGCTTTCCTTGGATTCGCGTTCGCCTAGACGGTCGACGACGAGGGATTGCAACTCGTTCGAACTGAGACCGAGCATCGTGGCCGCCTCGTCCCAGTTGTATTCGGCTTTGCCGGCGGTGAGGCTTAACTGCATTTGAGCCATCTTGGGGTTATCTCCAGAAGTCGAGGCCGCCGATGCTTGGGGGGACGGGCGCGCTTGACTTGAGACGATTGTAGGAGCGCGTCGAAGAGGCCCGGAATCCGAGAATCCCCGTATTTCAGTGGGGCGGTTACCCCATTACCCCTCAGGCGCCCTTGTATGTCCGGTCATAGCCGGAAAGGGCCGAGCCATACGGCGACCAGGACCATTCCCTTACTACGCGGGACTATCGGAACAGGAAGGCCCAGGTGATTACCACTAGGGTGTGGCAGACGGCGGCGGCCGGAATACGGCCTTCCCTGTAGGCGGAACCGCAGAACCAGCCCAGTACCCCGGCCAGCAGGGCGTGCGGCCAGTTGGGGAAGAAGCGGAAGGTGATATGCACCAGGCCGAAGAGGACGGCGGCCAGGGCCTGAGCGGCCAGAGGTTTGCCGAGACGCCCGGCGAGCAAGCGTTGGAGGGCTCCGCGGAAGCAGAGTTCTTCCGGGAGAGCGACGGCGAGATAGATGCCGAGCGCGCGGCCCAGAAGCTCAAGGAAGTAGACCGGGCCGTCGACTGGGCGGGGCTCGAACCGGGCCATGCCGGTGAACAGGGCCAGCGGTATGGCCAGAGGGAGGTAGTAGAGGTACCACTTGAAGCCGACGATGAGATCGCGGGCGCGGAGGGCGAAACGGTAGTCGGGATCAGGCAGCGGTCGGAGGACGAGAAAGGCGACGGCGCCGACGCCGATGGCGGTGAGCTTGCCGAGGATATCGAGACGGTCGACGGGGTCGCCGATGCCGGGGTAGATCTCACGGTAGAGGGTGACGCCGGAGACGGCCGGGGCGGCGAGCAAAACGATCAGGAGCGCGTCTTGCCAGCCGAGTTTTTCCGGGTCGGGTCGCGTCAGGACGAAGACCCAGGCGGCGGGCAGGATGATCGCGGCGAGTTTGGCGAGCGAGAGCCATGCGAACAGGCCCAGCGGCAAGGCGTAGACGAGGTAGGCGCCGAGCGCCCAGATGGTGAGACCGAGGGCGATCTGAGGCGGAGTGAAGCGGCGGGCGAGGGCGTCGCGAGCGGCGGGGAAACCGCCCAGCCAATAGAGCGCCGCCAGCATCAGGAAGGCGGCGACGATGGGAACGGCTTGCTCGGGGGCTATATTCTCTAGAGACGCGTAGACGGCCCCGGCGGCCGACATGAGCACGAGCAGGAGGGCGAGAGTGATCGAGAACGGACTGAGCCGCCGCAAGCTTCTAGGGTACTCGCTGCTCGGCCTTCTACCGAAGGCGACGCGGGCGGACGAAGGGCCGCCGCGGGGGCTGCTCAAGACGATCGCCAAGAACGGATCACGGTTTCACGAAGAGCTGGGCCGGTACACGTATCGTCAGTCGTTTCGCTTTCGGGAGCTGGACCGTTTCGGAGCGCCGGGGAAGAACTTCGGCGACTACTTGGAGGTGCGGGACGTCACGTTTACTCCGGACGGCGAGCGATTGGAAGAGTTCGTCAAGGGGCCGGTGAACCGGCTGAAGCGGATCATCATGACCGAAGAGGACTTTGACGATCTGCGAAACATGCAGCCCTTTGTGCTGACCGAAGATACGCTGTGGCGGTACGACACGAAGTATCAAGGCGACGAGCTGGTCGCCGGGCGAGACTGCTATGTGTACCGGATCAAGCCGAAGCAGGTGCTGCACGGGCAACGATTCTTGGACGGGCAGATCTGGGTCGACAAGAAGGCTTTGCAAGTGGTGCAGGCGGCGGGACTGCCGGTTCCTCAGCACCACAAGACCGAAGGCGGGAACCTGTTTGCGCGGTTCACGACCCTCTATGCGCCGGTGGACGGCGAGTTCTGGTTCCCGGTCGAGACGCGGGCCAAGGATACGTTGCCGTTTTCGTCCGGCCTGCAGAACGTGGAATACGAGGTCGACTACGCCGAGTACAAGCGATTCTCAGCGGAGTCGGTGATCACGTTCGGCGACGCGGCCGAGGACGAGACGCCGCCTCAGCGGTAGAAGGGCGTACCGACGTCGCGGCGTGGGCCGTAGTTGGGGACGGGGCGACCGACTTCGAGCGCGCCGAGGTCGGGCGCATCGCCGACGTAGCCGTCGTTGACGGTGGGGATGGCGACGCCGGCGTCGACGGCCTTGCTGCCAGGCTTGAGGCGGAAGTCGAGTTCCATCGCGTGGTACATGGCGTGGCGCTTGGTCGGGTCGGGCGGCGTCATCGATCGGAAGACGTCGAAATCGACTTCGACGCCGTGAGCCTCTTGGCCGGTGGCTTGTTGAAAGGCCTTGAGGGTCGGGAAGCTCTTCCAGTTGCGGTCTTCCTCTTCGTAGGTCGAGGCGCCGGGCTTGGAGGGGGCGAGCCAGCGGTACTGCTCTTCGACGCCGGGGTTTGGGCGGAAGCCGTTGTAGTCGGTGCTGTAGGCGTCGGTTGCGTTGGCCCAGCGCATGACGCCGCGGTCAGGAGTGTTTCGGCCCAGGAAGAGGTTGTTGCGCCAGTGGACGTTGGCGGCCGGGTCGCCGGCGGTCTGTTCGCCGATGATCGTGTTGTGGAAGAGGAAGATGCCGGCGGGCTTGGCGGAGATCTTGAAGGCGACGCCGCTCGGGACGTGATAGAGAAGGTTGCGAATGAAGTAGACCGGTCCGCCGAAGTTGGGTTGCGAGCTGTATCCGCCGTGGGCGGCGTTGACTCCGCGGTTGTCATAGATGCGGACGTTGTGGACGGCGCCGTCGCTCTCGATGAAGTCGTCTCCTTGCATGTGGATGTCGTTTCCGTAGATGTCGATCGAGGAGGCCCGGCGTTCGGGGTCGCTGGGGGGCGTGCCGTAGGTGGAGATGCCGATGCCGTCGTGGAAGTAGGCGACGGCGTTGTGGGCGATGACGTGGCCGGGACCGTAGACTTTGACGGCGTAGTAGCTGCGCATCTCGTGCGACCCGTACGGCCCGGCGCTTCTCCACAAGGGGCCGGTCCAGCCGATCAATAGGCTGCGCTCGTTGCGGCCGAGGAAGACGTTGTCGGCGATGTAGAAATCGCTGGACCCGGCGTACTCGGTCCAGACGCCGAAGCCGACGTCTTCGAAGCGGCAGTTCTTGACGGTGAGATTCGTCGCGCCGAGTACGTTTTTCTGGCCGGCGAAGATAGCGACGTCGGTGTTGCGGATGGTGATGTCTTCAAAGATGTGGTGGGCCGAGGCCATGACGTCGAAGACGCGGTGGTTGCCGTCGCCGTCGAAGACCGCCTCGCCGTCGCCCGCGCCCTTGATGGTGATGGGCTTCTCGGCCGTGCCTTTGAGCGAGAGCGACATGGTTCCGTCGAAGGGGGTCATCATCGGGTCGACGTAGTTGAGGCGATCGTTGCGGTACATGCCGGCGTGGACGAGGATCGTATCGCCTGGTTGGACCGGACGCTCCCAGACGACGGACCAGTCGCCGAGGCCCGACCCGTAGTAGGCCTGGAGGACGCTGGTGAAATGGGGTTCGAGCTTTTCGCCTTCGTGGTCGGGCGGGTAGACGTGCAACGTGCGGCCGCCGGAGTAGGGCTCGGGGACGGTACGCGTCTTGACGCGCACGGTGCGGGAGGGGCCGCCTGAGACGCCGTCGGGATCCGACATGCGGAAGCGGCACTCGTATTCGGTCCCGGGTTGGAGACCGAGAATGCTGCCGGCGAAGCCGTGGGGAACGGTGTAGTCGAGGTGCTCGCGGGTGCGGAAGACGCGCTCGCCGCCGATGCGAACCAGGGGCATGGCCTCGCGCCATTCGGATTCGCCGACGGGCCGGAACCGGACTTCGACCTGGGCGTTGCGGTTGGCGTCGCCTTCAATTTCCCATTCGAAGCCGAGGTTCTCGAGAGTGGGGTGCTCGACGGTAAAGCGACCGGCGGTCACGGCGTCTTGAGCGGCGGCGGTCGCGGCGAAAAGGATGAGGGCTGGAAGGAGGCGTCGCATCGGGGCGGATTATACCCCGCGGTTCTCCAGACCTGCGACAATGATCGCCGCCTGGAGGCAACGCCGTTGAAACGTCGTGAATTCATTCGCATCCCTGCGCGCGCGCTGGGGGGCGTGTTGCTCTACACGTTGGCGAGAGAACCGTTTCGGCTGACGGCGGGGGAGAGGGACGGCGAGAGGGACGACGAGACGGTCGAGCTTGAGCTGCGACACTTGACGGCCGCTCAGGCGCGTACCGTCGAGGCGGCTTGCGCGCGCATCCTTCCTTCCGACGAGAGCGGACCGGGCGCGACCGAGGCGGGTGCCGTGATCTACATCGACCGGCAGTTGGCCGGGCCCTACGGGCGCGACGCGTGGAGGTATACGAAAGGCCCGTGGGAGACGGACGGCTGGGTTGGACACGGATATCAGGGCCAAGAGAATCCGCGTGAGATCTACGCAGCGGGTCTAGCGGAGTTGGGCGACGACTTCGTCGACCTCTCGCCGGAGAAGCAAGACGCGAAGCTGGCGGAGATCGAGGATTCGATCTTCTTTCGCATGCTGCGCAGCCACACGATCGAGGGCGTGTTTTGCGATCCGCTCCACGGCGGGAACGTGGACCTGATCGGTTGGCAGATGTTGGGCTTTCCGGGGCCGGTGATGAGCTATCGCGACCGGATTGAGCGTCGGGACGGGCGATATCGTCCCGAGCCCAAGAGCCTGGAACAGATCGTCGGCCATCCAGTGAAGGGGCTGGAAGATGAAGACGCTTAAGCCGGTGGACGTCGTGATCGCCGGCGGGGGCTGGACCGGGCTGCTGATGGCGCAGGAGTTGGCTACGAGGACGTCACTCCGGGTCGTGGTGCTGGAACGCGGTCCGAGTCGGAGCATTCTCGACTACATGGCGGGGATGGACGAAGTGGACCACGTCCTCCGCTACAAGATGATGCAGAACATCGCCGACGAGACGATTACGCATCGGCATACGACGAAGAATCGGGCCGTGCCGGTACGGCAGTACGGTTCGTTCCTGCCGGGTACGGGCACGGGCGGCTCGGGCGAGCATTGGACGGGCTACGCGTATCGGTACATGCCGGAGACGTTCCGCCTGGCGAGCCATATTCGGGAGCGCTACGACGGGGCGCGACTGCCGGAGAATCTGGACGTTCGCGACTGGGGCGTCGAGTGGGAGGACATGGAGCCGGACTACGTTCGGGCCGAGAAGCTGATCGGCGTGGGCGGCGTGGCCGGGAATCTGCGGGGCGAGCTGAACCGAGAAGGCAACGTCTTTGAGGGCGAACGGAGCGAAGAGTTTCCGCTGCCGCCGCCCAAGACGACCCGAGCGATGGACGCCGTGATCGCCGGGGCGAGGGAGTTGGGCTGGAATCCCTATCTCGCCCCGACGGCGACGTTGACGCAGAGCTATACCAACCCGAACGGCGTGACCCGGTTGGCCTGCGAGTACTGCGGTTACTGCTCGAAGTACGGTTGCATGATCGGGGCGAAGGCGCAGCCGACGAGCGTGCTGATGCCGGTGCTCGATCAGCAGGAGAACTTTGAGTTGCGCCATCACGCCTGGGTGCGAAGGGTCCTGCACGAGGAGGGACAAGCGACCGGCGTCCTCTACATGGACGAGAACGGAGAGGAGACGACGCAACCCGCGTCGATCGTCGTCCTGGCGGGATTCACCGTCCCGAACATGCGGATGCTGATGCTGTCGGAGATCGGGGCTGCGTATGATCCCGAGACGGGTCGGGGAACCTTGGGGCGGCGGTTCACACAGCAGACGGGAAAGCACACCGGCGGGCCGCGAATCGTGTTCGACGAGCCGCTCAACCTCTTTATGGGCGCCGGCGGATTGGCGGTCAAGATTTCGGACTTTGACCGCGACCGGGCGTCGGAGGAGACGGGGACGTTCTTGCGCTCGGGCAACTTCGGATACAGCGCGGGAGGTGCGACGCCGATTCGAGGCTTCCATGCGGCGCCTTCGGGGACGACCGAACGAGACTGGGGCTCGGAGTGGAAGAAGGCGAACCTGGAACACTACGACCGGGTGATCTCGATCGGCGGGATGGACGCCGAGCACCTCTCCTATCTACACAACTACGGCGACTTGGACCCGACTTATACGGACCGCTGGGGCGACCCGCTGCTGCGGCTAACGCTCGACTTTACCGAGCACGAAGTCCGGCAATCGCAGTTCACGGCGAAGGTGATCGGGAAGCTGGCCAAGTCTATCGCCGACAACGCGAAAGCGAAGCTGGTCGAGCGTCCCTTCGGCATTCCGGGCAACGGCCGCTATGCCGCTTCGCACTACCAGACCACGCACCTGCAGGGAGGAGCGGCCATGGGCGTCGACGCCGGCGACAGCGTGGTCAACACGCATCTGCAGCATTGGGACGTGCCGAATCTTTGGGTGGTCGGAGCTTCCGCGTTCCCGCAGGCGGGTTCGACGAATCCAACCTTGTCGGCGTTGGCGGTGACCTATCGGGCGGCGGACGCCATCGTAGATCGCTATCTGAAGCGGCCGGGTTTGGTGGGATAGAGGACGTATGGTTCCGCGCGCATTTCTCAGCCTCTTCTTTGCATGCACGGCGGGGTGGGGCCAGACCTACTTCCCCGCCCAGGGCGATTGGGAGAGACGGAGTCCGGGCGCGGTCGGGATGGACGCGGCGGGACTGCGTGACGCCGTTGCATTCGCGGTCGCGAATGAGAGTACTGCGCCGAGAGACTTGGAGGCGAACCACGCGTTGACCTGGGGCCGAGAGCCGTTCGATGAGCCGCTTGGACCGTATCGAGATCGCGGACCGCAGACGGGGTTGGTCGTCAAAGACGGCTATATCGTCGCGGAGTGGGGCGACGTGAAACGCGTGGATATGACGTTCAGCGTTGCGAAGAGTTTTCTGTCTTCAACGGTCGGGCTGGCGTTTGACGCCGGGTTGATTCGCGACGTGGATGATCACGTGGCCGACTACTTCGCGCCGGTCGTCTTGCCGCCGGGAGACGGGGAGCCTGGCGAGGAAGAAGACGGCGTCGGCGCGCCGCGGACACGGTCGTTGTTTGAATCGGAGCACAACCGGAAGATCACTTGGGATCACTTGTTACGGCAGACAAGCGACTGGGAGGGCACGCTGTGGGGCAAGCCCGATTGGGCGGATCGGCCCGGCGACGACGTGAAGGCCAATCGCTATCGCGAGCGGAACGAGCCCGGCACGGTCTATAAGTACAACGACGTACGGGTGAACCTATTGGCGCTGGCGGCATTGCAGGTCTGGCGGAAGCCGCTGCCGCAGGTGATCAAGGAGAGGCTGATGGACCCGATCGGGGCTTCGGCGAGTTGGCGGTGGCACGGGTATCGCAATTCGTGGATCACGTTGGACGGGCTGCGGATGAACTCGGTGAGCGGCGGCGGGCACTGGGGCGGAGGCTTTCAGATCTCGGCGATGGACCAGGCACGGTTCGGCTATTTGACCTTGAACCGCGGGAGATGGGGCGACCGGCAGGTGCTCTCCGAGAAGTGGCTTCGGATGGCGGAGACGCCGGGCGACGCCAATCCCGGGTACGGGTTCATGAACTTCTTCTTGAACACGGATCGAGAGTCGATCCCTGCCGCGCCCGAATCGGCGTTTAGTCATCGCGGCGCCGGGACGAATCTGATCTACGTGGACCGTGAGAACGGGCTGGTCGTGGTGGCTCGTTGGATCGACGGCGGGGCGATCCCGGAGTTCATTGAGAAGGTACTGGCCGCCGTCGACTAGCTACCAGCCGAAGCGGAGTTGGGCGCGGAAGGTGCGGCCGTCGTTGAGCGTGTTGTTGATCTGGCCGAAGTTGGGCGCGGTGAGGTTGCGGCCGGGTTCGGCGAACTGCGGCGTGTTGAACAGGTTGATCGACTCGAGCCGCAGTTCGACGGTCCAGTCGGCGGGAGCCGTCCAGGTGCGGGCGAGAGAGGCGTTGACGTTGGCGATCTTTCCTTTGCGGAAGGTGTTGCGGCCGAGGTTGCCGGCGAGTTCGTCGGGGGCGTTGATGAAGCGGAAGGCCGAACGGGGCAAGAGGCCGGCCGACGTATCGGGATCGCCGATGGTACGCCCCAAGACCGAGGGGTCGAGCAGCATCGGGCGATCACCGCGAGAGCCGTCGACGTTGCCGACGCCGGGTGAGTCGGCCCCGGATTCGACCGTGAACGGGGTGCCGGACTTGAGCAGGGTTACGGTCGAGAGCATCCAGCCGCCGAGGCTTCGGCGCATCCAGCGGGGGCCTTTCTTGGGCGTCTCAAACCCGGCTTGAAGGAGGAATGCGTGGGGTTGATCGAAGCGACTCAGGCCTTTGAGGTCTCGGTGCGATTCAAACTCGGTTTGCGCGATGGCGGCGCGGGCGTCGGGGCCTGAGGCGGTGTTGGTGTAGTCGCCGCCGATATCGAGCGACTTGGAGAACCAGTAGGAAGCGTTGAGCGTCAGACCGCGCCAACGCGGCGCGATGAGAGAGACGCGCCCGGCGTCATAGTAGCCGCGCGAACCGTTGTGGATGAACAGGTATTCGAACCGCGACTGGTCAGGGCGACGTTGGTTCGTCGTGCGGCTGGCGAGTGGAACGCCGGGAACGTCGGCGCGGCCGCGGTTGAGGAAGTAGGTGATGATCAGCTTGTGTGAGCGGCTTCCCACGTAGCCGGTTTGGAGTCGCCAGCCCTGGGCGAGTTCGGTCTCCCAACTGAAGTTGTATTGGTGCGAGTAGGGCGTTGCGAGGTCGGGGCCGACCTCGATGACGCTGGCTCGGCCGTTGCGGTCGATCGAATCGGGATCGACGCCCTCAAACGGGTCGAGCAGGTTCGGAGTCAGCAGGACGATTCGGATGCTGCCGGGGGCGTTGAGGCGGTCTTGACCGTAGGTGACGGGAAAGATCTCGCCGTAGAGCAAGCCGTAGGCGGCGCGCAGGACGCCCCATTTTCCGGGCAGGCGGCGGGCGAAGCCGAAGGAGCCGCCGAAGTTGTTGAGGTCGGAGTCGAAGTTGAGGTTGCTGGCGCCGGTGACGTCGCGCGGGCGTGTGGAAGGCTCGTAACGAAGGGCGGCGTGGACGGTCCAGTTCTTACTCGCTTGCCATCGGTCGCCCACGAAGAGCTTCGATTGCCAGTTGCGGAAGGCGCGATAGGGTTCGCCGAGCGCGATGATCAGTTGGCTGGGTTGGCCGAGGCGGAGATTGGTGATGAGGTCGCGGCCGAAGTCGGAGCGGAACTGGAGGATGCCGCGGTGTCCGTCGGTCTCGGTTCCGTTGTATTGGAGGCGGGTCAGAGCGAAGCCGGCGGTGATTTGATGCTTGCCCTGGAGATGCTGCAGCGTGGCGCCGTAGCGGAAGCGGTTTTGGGCTCGGTCGATGGGAATGATCGGCGAGGGGCCGAGCGTGGTGAGAGCCTGGCCTCCCATCGTGACGGGCCCGAGGGCGCCGGAAGCAGGCAGCAGCAGAGAGCCAAGGCGGTCGAAGCCCAGGGTGGCGTCGAGGGTGGTTGCGGGAGACCAGGCGCGATTCCACGTCAGGCGTACGCCGTGCGATTTGGTATCCGTATCGGGGTTTTGGCCGACGACGAGTTGGAAGGCGTCGACGTTTTGCGCAGTGAACTGGTAGCGGAGTGAGAGCAGATCTTTCTCGCTCAGTTTTTGATCGAGTTGGCCGCGCGCGGAATCGGTGTTGATGCTCTGGAGCGAGTTGGTGTTGTGCGCGCGAAGGGCGATGTCGGGGCGGTTGGGCGCCTCGTTGGGATAGGCGGACAGCAGGCGCGAGACGGCGGCGGCGAGCGCCGGATCAGTCGCGAGCGGCGTGCGCTCTTCGGGGAGCGGGATGAGCACGTTGCCGTTGACGTTGCCTCGAATCTTGTTTTGCGAACCGCTGACGCTCAGGAAGCCGCCGCGCCAGAGCGGCGCGGTGAAGGCGCCGCCGTAGAGATTCTCGCGGGCGGGCTGGACTTCGCCGACTTGAAAGAAGGAGCGGGCGGAGACGACGCTGTTGTTGTGCCGCCAGTAGACGTTGCCGTGGAAGTCAGGTCCGCGGGCGGGGACGGCGTGGATGGGCCGCTGGGGCGGGTTGCCGTATTCGGTTCCGAAGTAGCCTCGCTCGGCGGCGAACTCCTCGACGAGCGTGGCGGTGGTGCCGAGGCGGATGTTGAGTTCTTTGACGGCGTTGTTGTCGACGAGATTGAACTGGACGTTCTCGTTGCGGCGGCTTTCGCCGGAGTCGGAGTCGGTTTGGCCGAGGAGGTTGATGGAGGTGCGGGCGGCTTCGGATTCGGCGGGCGTCTTGGGGGTTTCGGGGGACTCCTCGGCGACCGCGGGGGCGGGGGTATCGGGCGGCTCTGGAGGTGGTTCCGTCTGCCCGGAGAGGAGAGCCGCGGCGGCGCCGAACAAGATAGGCGCGAGAAAGATACGGAGGCTCACGGCGGAGTCAGTCTAGCGCGCTCCGTCTTTCAACATGGACTTTTGCGAGAGGATTCTCTATCCTCCCTAGACAACTAGGGTAGATGGCGAAGACGGACAAGCTGCAAGGAACGCTGGACCTGCTGGTGCTGCGAACGCTGCGTCGGGAGACGCTGCACGGGTTCGGCGTCGCGGCGCGCTTGGAAGACTGGTCCGACGGAGCGTTGCTGGTGGAAGAGGGGTCGCTCTATCCGGCGCTGCATCGCTTGGAGCGCGACGGGCTGCTGCGGGCCGCCTGGAAGCGGACGGAGAACGGTCGGCGCGCGAAGTACTACTCGCTGACGCGCGCCGGGCGCCGGAGGCTGGACGAGGAGTTGGAGAACTGGAACCGTTTGAGCGCGGCGGTTCGGTTGGTTTTGAAGAGGAGCGCGACGTGATCGAACGAATCCGGCGTTGGCTGCGAAGAGACCGCGTACGAGCGGAGATCGACGAGGAGCTGGCGTTCCACTTGGAGGAGCGCGAACGGCTGCTGCGCGAGGCGGGGCGGTCGTCCGACGAGGCGCGGCGAGAGGCTCGGGTCCGGTTCGGCTCGAGGGCGAGCGCGTTGGAAGCGGCGGGTGAAGCCTGGCGACCGCGTTGGGCGGAGGAGTTTTCGCAGGATCTGCGGCTGGCTGCGCGGTCGTTGGCGAAGACGCCTGGGTTCACGGTCTCCGCGCTGCTGGCGTTGACGCTGGGGATTGGGGCGGCGACGACGGTCTTCAGCTTGTTGCATGCGGTGGTGCTGCGACCGTTGCCGTTTGCGGCGCCGGATCGGCTGTTTACGGTGCGCCAGGAGAATCCGAAGACGGTTTACGGTTTCCGCTCGGGGGCGTCGCGAGAGCAAGTCAGGGCGTTGGAAGACGCGCGCACGGTCCGGCGGGCGGTTCGCTACTGGAGCGAGCACCGCTTCCTCACCGGCGCCGCCGAACCGGAGGCTCTGTTCGGCGCACCGGTGGCGCCGGAGTTCTTCGACGCCTTGGGCGTGGAGGCGAGGTGGGGGCGTACGTTTACGAGCGACGACTACGAGTCGGACGGGCGCGTCGTCGTGCTGAGTGACCGCTTGTGGCGACGTCAGTTCGGCGGCGATCCGACGATCGTGGGTTCAGAGATCCGTTTAGACGACGCGGCGTACACGGTAGTCGGGGTGTTGGCGCCCAACGTCCGGTACCCGGTCTACCAGTCGCAGATCCCGGGGATCAGCAATGAATTTTGGAGCCCTCTGCGAGGCGACCCGCGCTGGACGGACGTATTGCTGGAGTTGGCGCCCGGCGTCACGCGGGAGCAAGCGGAGAGCGAGGTCGCGGAGTTGTTGCGGCAGGACCAGCCGGCGTGGACGACGACGCTGCGGCCGGTGGATCTGTTTGTCGAAGAAGTGCGGCGGCCGTTGCAACTCGCGTTCGCCGCGGTCGGGTTGGTGTTGCTGATCGCTTGTGCGAACGTGTGCGGGCTGCTGTTGGCGCGGGGGACTTCGCGTGAGCGAGAGGCGGCGGTGCGAGCGGCGTTGGGGGCCGGGCGGTTGCGGTTGGCGCGACAGGAGCTGACGCAAAGCCTGCTTCTGGCGGCGGTCGGGTGCGCGGCGGGCGTCGGCTTGGCGGCGTATGCGACGCGCGAACTGGTGCGGCTGTTTCCGCATCGGATTCCGCGAGCGGAAGAGGCCTCGATCGACTGGACGACGGCGGCGTTCGCGGTCGCGGCGGCGTTGCTTGCGGCGCTGGTGGCGGGCGCGGTTCCGGCTTGGCGGGCTTCGCGCAGGGCGCTGCATGGAGCGCTGTCAGGCGGCGGGCGCGCGGGTACGGATCGCGCGGGTCGGCGTTGGCTCGATTGGATCGTGGCCGGCGAGACGGCGCTGACGGTGGTACTGCTGGTCGGCGCCGGGCTGCTGATCCGCAGCGTGGACGGGTTGCTGGCCGTGGACACGGGGTTTGCCGGAGAGCGGGTGCTGACGATGCGGCTGTCGCTGCCGGGACACCGCTACGGCGAATGGTCGAGAACAGAGGCGTTTCACGCGGACGTGCTCCAGGCGATGGAGACGCTTCCGGGGGCGGAGTCGGCGAGTCTGTCGTACCTGCTGCCGATGTCGGGGCGATCGACCCGCGCAAGGATCGAGCCGGAGGGCCGAAGCGCGGACGCCGAGCCGTTTCAGGCGGAGACGAACGTCGTGACGCCCGGGTTTTTTCAGACGCTGGGCCTGAGGCTGGCGCGCGGACGGGCGTTTGATGCGAGGGACGATGCGCAGTCGGACGGGACGGTCATCATTAGTCGGTCGGCGGCGGAAGCTTGGTGGCCGGGGGAAGATCCGGTGGGCAAACGGGTGCGCTTCGTACGCCGTGGCGGCAGCGGCGATTGGCGGACGGTGGTCGGCGTGACGAACGACGTGAAGCACTGGGGCGTCAAAGAGAACCCCATGGCTAAAATCTACCTGCCTTACTCGCAGCCGGAGAACGAGTTCACGCGGCGGATGTTGACGTTGCTGACGTTCGTCTCCGTGCGGACGGCGGGGCCGCCGGAGGCACTCGCCGCGGCGGCGCGGGAGAGGATTTGGGCTCTCGACCCGGATCAGCCGGTCAGCCAAGTCGTCTCGCTTGAGACGACGGTCGAACGGAGTCTTTCGGCCGAACGACTTGAGCGCTTGCTGCTGACGGCGTTGGCCGCGACGGGGCTGTTGCTTTCGGCGCTGGGGCTCTATGGAGTGCTGGCGTTCGCCGTGGGTCGACGGACGCGGGAGATCGGGGTACGACGGGCGCTGGGCGCGCGTGCGGGGGATGTGGTGTTGGACGCGGCGGGGCGCGGGTTGCGGGTGGCGGGCGTCGGGTTAGCGGTTGGACTGGTGGGCGCGGCGGGGCTGACGCGGGTGTTGGAGTTGGACTTGTACGAGGTGACGCCGCTGGACCCGGCGACCTACGTCGTAGCGGTCGCGGTGCTGGTGTCGGCGGCCGGCGCGGCGGGAGTCGTACCGGCGCGGCGGGCGGCGCGAGTGCATCCGGCGGAGGCGCTTCGGCACGAATAGGCGACGTTAGTCGTCGAGGACGGTTTCGGCGGCGGCGCGGATGAGTCCTTCACCCAATGCTTGCCAGTCGGAGACGGTGCGCCAGCGGTTGAGTTCCGGGTGGTGGCCGATGCGGGTCTCCATCAGCATGGACATGATGCCGAAGTCGGAGTAGAGGCCTTGATTGACGGCCTTACGGCCCGCGAGTCCCTGGGTCGTCGATTGCTTCATATCGAGCGGCGCCGGGCGGGTCTCTTGGAAGTTGCTCTCGCGCGTCATGGCTTCCCGGAAGCGGGCGATCGTCGTTCGATATTCGGCTGGGCCTTCGATATATTCGTTGGTTTCCGTATTGTGGACAGTAAGAAAGAAATCAATTCTATTGCCGGCTTCGATCCACTTAGAAATCGCTGCATGTTGACTATAGATCTCTGGCATCTTTTCTTTGTCGAGAGTATCCCAATTCCGATTGAGGTCGTAACCGTGGCGGTTAAAACGTACGCCGCCGAGATCGGCGCCGTCCGGGTCGGCCAGCGGGAAGATCTTCCAGATGATATTCCGGCGGAGCGCCTTCGCCTCGGCTGAGTCGCCAAGTAACCATCGGACGCCGCCTTCGCAGGCCCAAGAGGTCGCGGATTCCCAGGCGTGTTGACGGAACATGAGCCAGACGACCGGCTTCTCGCCGCTTGTAGACGGGTCTTCGATCGTCCAGAGCGGCATAGGGCGACCTTCGACCGTCTCGCCGACAGATTCGCGGCGGAGATGCGGATGATCGGCGATCTCGCTAGCGAATTCTTGCAAACGGCTGAACGTGTACGGCGGGGTGTGCGCGATCCAGACGACGTCCTTCTCGGGGCGGAGCTTGACGGTCAGCTCAACGGCCTCTTCGTCCCAGTCGGTTCGGTCGACGTGGGTCCAGGTTTGTTGGTCGTAGCTATAGACCGGAAAGGTAGTGGCGCGGACGGGATGCGTGCCCTTTTGGTAGTTGTATTCGCCGAGCAGATCGGTGAGGGTGATCTTGAGTTCGACGCCTTGGACGTCGTCGAGGCGGAAGTAGTACCAACTGGCTTGGCGGTTGCGGCCGTCTTGATCGCTCTGGCCTTCGAGGGCCACGCGCACGTGCGTTTCAGACACCCACTCCACGGCGCCGGTGTTGCCGCCGGGAAAACTGGACGAAAGGGATGCGGCGAGGAAGACGAGTTCGAACATCGGTTCGGGTATCGTCTCACACGCGGCAATCGAATCTACAAGCGATAGCGCTCTTGCGTTTGCGTCAGACCCCAGTGGAAGAAATACTGGTAGGCGGAGCGGTGAAGCATGTGGAAGTAGTCGAGGGAGCCGTTCCGCAGCAGGTAACGGCCGAGGGCGAACGGGTAGATCGCTTTGCGGATTTTGTAGGCGCGAAAGTGGTTCAGGGCCCGGCGATGCAGCGATTCGTAGGAGAGGCGGCGGCGTATAGGCTCGGGCGCCTCGGACGCGACGAAGTCTCGAAGCGCTTGATCGGTTTCCGGGCGCAGGTTCCGCAAGGCGTAGCCGGCGCCTCCGAACTTGCGCTGACCAAAGGACTCGCGAGGGACGCCGGCCTCCTCCGCGATGCGACGGGGGATGGGACGCTCGTATTCGCCGCCCCCTTTTCGCCAGGGGTCCATCTCCTTTGAAGACGTGATTCGTCTGAGGGCGTCGGGATGCGCGCCGACGACAAACGGAACCGGGAAGTGGAGGACTCCGGCGCGCAATCGAGAGTCGACTCCGGACCAACCGCCGAGATTGACGTCCGCAGCCTCCTCGAAACCAGGTCCGGACTGGACGTCGTTGAACCAGTAACGCTCTCCGTTTCTGCCGCTGGTGTAGAGGGTCCCGCGCAACTCGTCTTCCGCCGCTAGATTGGTCATATCACCGCGACTGATGATCCCTAGGAAGCATTCCGCCTCGACCAATGAAGGGAGATCAAAGAAGGCGCGGCGGTCGACTTGAGCGAGTTGGAGGCCGAGTAGGGCCGCCGTGGCCGCGCCGCTGTCGTCGGCCATTTGTCCCTCGACGTCGCTGCTGCCCGTGAACGTGACGGCTCGACGGCAGCCCCCGTAGCGAGCGACGAGCGTGGTCACGGCGGTGGAATCGTATCCCGCCGACAGTTGGGCGACGGTGGGATAGACGTGTCGCTCGCGCGTGGGATCGGCTGCGTTGGCGCAGACCTTCTCCACGGCCTCCCTGAGTTTGCGGTACACGTCGGCGTAGTCTTGTGGCGCGGGACCGTGAGATCGCCGGGTCGCCTGAACGGTCAGGTTTCGGTCGACTTGGAGGACGGCGTCGGTCACGCACTGGAGTTCGCGACCTTGGAGCGTGGGGATACGGAAAGTCGGGTCGAGGAAGCCCCGGCGCGCCGCCGCGAGGAAATCGAAAAAGTAGCCGGGGTATGCCGGATCGGGGCCGTCGCCCGCTTGCTCCAACACGAAGGCGAGCGAATTCGAGACGAGAACGGCGTCGTCTACTGGGAGAACGTGGAGGCGCTCCAGCGGATGACTGGGAGCGTGGAAGCTGACGGAGGACGCCTCGGCGCGGCCCCCGGAACCGCAGAGCGTTTCAGCGTGGTGGAAGGAGAATGCGTCGTAATCGCCGTCCCACGCACCCTCGATGAAGGCGTCGGCGCGGGTCTCGACTTGGGGGCCGACGAGGACCTCCACGTCGGAGCGGCGTCGGCGGACGCGGGCGCACCAAGCGAGTTTGGGTAGAGTTTCTAGCCGCTGGAAGCGAAAGATCATTGGGCGCGGGTGGGCGCTATGGTCGCACAAGGACAGCCGCGTAACTTCGGCGTGGGCGCGGGCGAAAGGTATAAACGTGCGGAAGATTTGGCTGCTGGGAATCCTCTTGGCGTCGCAGGCGCCCGGCGATACGGAGCACGAAAATACCGTGCGCGGCGTGATGCAGCCGATGCCTGGCGAAGAGGCGGCGCTGATCGATGCGAAGGTGCATCAGACGCCGACGAACCTGCCGTTGGTCCCGGCGAATCTGGTGAACATCGGCGACCGAGAGCTGGTGCTGGGACTGGTCCACGAGGGGAAGCCGTACGCGTTTCCGATCCGCTATCTGGGCCGCTATGAGGTCATCAATCAGCAGTTGGGGGACTTGCCGGTTACGGCGACCTGGTGACCGCTCACGGGTTCCGGCGTAGTTTACGCCGCGCGGGCAGGCGAGCAGAAGCTGACGTTCGATTTCGCGACGGGCCTGATCCACGACAACCTGCTCTTTGTGGATCGGCAGACGAAGTCGGTGTGGTCGCAGTTGGACGGCAAGGCGGTGATGGGCGAGTTGGAAGGCAGCCCGCTGAACGCCGTGCCGGCGCTGCAGACGACTTGGGGGTATTGGCGCAAGCTGCACCCTGACACGGTGGCGATGGTGATTCCCGGCGAAGAAGGGGTCGAGTATCTGTACTTCGATCCGGACGTGGGCGCGGCGCGGCCGAAGTTTGCGGAGTTCGGGCACAACCCGTCGGTGCTGGGATTGGGATTGGAGTTCGGCGGGGAGGCGCTGTTCCTGCCGTGGAAGAAGCTGCGCCGAGCAAAGGCGCCGATCCCGGTGACCGTGGGCGGGCGTGAGTTGCAGGTACACGTGGCCAAGGCCGGCATGACGGCTTGGGCGACGGACGCGGACGGCGAGCCGGCGGCGGGCGTGATGACGTACCGCAAGAGCTGGCTGGCGTTCCGGCCGGAATCGAAAATCTACAAGGGCAAGTAGTCGGGCCGAAAACCCGGGGTACAATCGGAGAATTGGTTGGCGCAACCGCGCGAACCCCGAATTCCCAGTTCAAACGAGAGGCGATCTGCCGCCCGAGTCCGGTTGCGCGTCAGCCGACCGCAGACTCCGCGCCTTGGCATTGCCTTGTTCACCAACGAACGCTCAAGGAGAAGTGAGACACGATGATTAAGCCGCATGGAGCGGACGAGCTCCAACCCCTATTGGTCGACGATGCGCGTCGCGCCGCCCTGGAGGCGGAAGCCGCCTCGCTGCCGCAGGTACCCGTCGCTTCAGGCGCCGCGGCCGCGGCCGTGATGTTGGGCTCGGGGTACTTTACGCCGCTCAAAGGCTTCATGAACAAGGCCGAGCTGCAGTCGGTCGCCGACGACATGAAGACGACGGACGGCCTGCTGTGGCCGACGCCGGTCGCCAACATCGTTCCGGCGGCGGCGTTGCCGGCGGGCGTTGCGGCGGGATCGAAGATCGCGCTGCTGGACCCGAACGTCGAAGGCAACCCGGTGATCGCGGTGCAGGAAGTGACGTCAGTGGAGACGATTTCGGCGGACGAACTGAACGCGGTCTCGGAGAAGGTTTTTGGCACGACGGACTCGGAGCACCCGGGCGTCGCGGCGTTCACGTCGATGGGCGATACGGTGCTGGCGGGACCGATCGAGGTGCTGAACTTCAGCTACTTCGAGAAGGACTTTCCGGAGACGTTCCGGACGGCGGGACAGATCCGCGCCGAGATCGCCGAGCGCGGATGGAACAAGGTGGTCGCGTTCCAGACGCGCAATCCGATGCACCGCGCGCACGAAGAGCTGTGCCGCATGGCGCAGGAGGCCACGGGCGCGGACGGCATCTTGATCCACATGCTGCTCGGAAAGCTGAAGCCGGGCGATATTCCGGCGGACGTGCGCGACGCGGCCATCCGCAAGATGGTGGAGGTCTACTTCCCCGAGAATTCGGTGATGGTGACCGGGTACGGGTTCGACATGCTCTATGCGGGACCGCGCGAGGCGGTGCTGCATGCGATCTTCCGGCAGAACAGCGGTTGCACGCACTTTATCGTGGGCCGCGACCATGCGGGCGTCGGGAAATACTACGGGGCGTTCGACGCGCAGACGATCTTCGATTCGGTGCCGGACGGAGCGCTCGAGATCGAGATCTATCGCGGCGACCACACGGCTTGGTCGAAGAAGCTGAATAAGGTCGTGATGTTCCGCGATGCGCCGGACCACGAGCCTTCGGATTTTCTGTTCCTATCGGGCACGAAGGTTCGGGAGATGCTGGCGGCGGGTCAGCCGCTGCCGGAAGAGTTTGCTCGGCCGGAAGTGGCTGAGATTCTGATGAAGCATTATCAGGCGGAGGCGGCCGGGTAAACGCCCGGGCGACTTGGTTACTGAGTTTGGAGTTGGGGAGCGCCCAGGGCCGTCAGGCCCTGGGCGTTTCTCGTTGGGGGGCGGTAATATACGGGCATGGCGGAGTTCTACGTAACGGTCCATCAGAGCGAGCACGGGTATGACGTCAGCTGCCCGACGTTGAAGGGATGCCACAGCCAGGGCGAAACGGAAGAGGAAGCGCTCGAGAATATCCGTGATGCGATTGAGGCCTACCTGGCGGCCTTCCGTGAGATGACGCGGGAGGAAGAAGTGAGAACGGTCGAAGTTGCGGTTTAGTCTCGCTAGTTGGATCTTTCGCAAGAGCTTGCCGTGATCCGGCAACACGCGGCCACCTTGGTCGCTGAGCCAGTTACACAAGAGTAAGTTCCGCTCTAGGTGCTTCACCTGGTCGACCTTCGCAGCCGTAGCCCGGCAAACTGGGTGGACCGCCATGAGAGCACTTAGTAGCCCTGAAGTTCGCGCATTTTTGCTGCAGTATCGGACAAGCGAATACCGGGTCTTTGATGCGCTACAGTCGCTGTCGAGATCTAACGACTTGCTGACTGTCGGAGTTGGAAACCAAAGCCGCCCCAATCTGGTACCGGGCAGTCGAGTGTACCTGTGGGAAGCTGGCGGCAGAGATCTCGTAGGCCGGGGAGTCGCGATCACCCGAGTCGAGCAACGGGATATGCCACAGGACCTGCGCAGTTTTCTCGCGAACCCGCATCAGTACGACCCGACGGAGCCACGAGTAGTGATCAGGATCGATTGCGTCTTCACAACTCCAATAAGCCGCAAGCATCTCCAACAGGATGTAGTCGTAGCGAAGGCGCCTTTCTTCCGAAACAAGGCCAATAGTCAAGGGAGCTACTTCTTCGTGGATCCTGATGTCTCGCACTCACTAGACAGAATCATCTGCGAGACTCGTTTGCCAATCGATGGTTGATCGCTGAAGTTTGTGCGGAGATATTCCGGCCGACTAATCTCTCCACCAATCCAAGCAGCGTTTGGCGGTCTCCATTTCGCTATAGCGGCTGCCTTCTTGTTCGATGAGATAGAATTCTAGGCCGCCTATCGATTCGGCGGCTTGGCGGATTTTTTTCCATGGGCTAACGCCTTCTCCTACTAGGACTCGGAAAATCTTTTCATCTTCTTCGCTGCCCGGGGCCCAGTCTTTGCAGTGGATGCTGCGGGTGCGGCCGGGGTGGCGCTCGATCCAGGCTACTGGGTCTTCGCCCATCTCTACGCAGGTTCCTACGTCTAGCTGAAGGGTGACGCCGTGCGGGGTTTCGTCGGCGAGGATGTCCATGGCGTGGCGAGCCTTCTTGTAGCCTTTGAGCGGGCGCCACTCGCTGGCGTGGTTGTGATAGCCGGCTTCCAGGCCCGCCTTGGCGAAGTGTTCTTGCGACTCGGCCAAGAGTTCGGCGGTGCGGAGCCACTGGTCAGCGGTCTCTCCCTTGTGGCCGGGGCTTGCCATGACGACCGAGCCGCTGCCGAGAATCGAGTTGAGCTCGACGGCCCGGGTGCGGTTGTCCTTCTCGAAGGCGCGGGACGGGGAGTGCAGGGAGCGGCATTCTAGGCCGACGGCGTCTAGGTGTTTGCGAACCTTCTTGGCGTGGGCGTCGGTCCATTCGAAGTATGGGGAGTAGAATTCGACGACTTGGTAGCCGATGGCGGCGACTTGGTCGAGGGTTGCGAATAGGTCCTTCTTTAGGGATTCGCGGACGGAATAGAGTTCCAGGCCTACCGGCGGGGTGTTCTTGGCGGTTGCTGCTACAGCGGCTAGCGGGGCGGCCAGGAGGGTTCGGCGGGTCATTTGATGGGTAGTATATGGGGTTTGCGGGCGTGTTGGGCTGCGGAAGACGTGGTCGGGTCGGACGCTTGTAGTCGGCTGGGGACAGGCAGCACTCACCGTGACGGCGGCGGAGCCGGAGCCTTGATGTGCCAGTCCCCGCGGTTGGCCTAAGTGGCTGGATTGGCCTGGAAGAGTGGGTGGGTTTGGCGTATTGAGTTGCTGGGGACAGTCCGCACGCGCTGGGTTGTTGCCGTGGCGCTGAGGCCTTGATGGGACAGTCCCCGCAGGTTGCTTTCGTGGGCGGGTCTGGTTGCTAACGGCGGGTCTGCGACTTGGCTAGGCAGCACTTTTTGTACTTCTTGCCGCTGCCGCAGGGGCAGGGGGAGTTGCGGCCGAATTTGGGGCGGCCTCGTTCTCGTTCGCGCTTGAAGTCGCGGGCCTTGTCGGCCAGGGACTGGTTGAAGACCTGGGCGAGCATCTCGTAGAGTTCCGGGTGCTTGCGTTGCATGACGCCCGGACGCTCGAAGAAGTACTCGGTGGCGACGGCGAAGAATTCCGCCTCGTTGGTGAGGCCGTAGGGGTTGATGTCCGAGTCGCCGTCGCGCATCTCTTGCATCTTGCGGCGGACGAGTTCGATCCATGGGCCGACGGATTCGCGGGGAACGCCGACGCCGGGGAAGCCGTCGACCTGGCCGTCGGATTTGTCGACGAGGTGGGCGAATTCGTGGACGGCGACGTTGCGCTTGTCGCCGGAGTTGCGGAAGCCGGCGACGAGATCGGGCTTCGAGAGGATCATCATGCCGTTGAAGGCGCCGGTGCCGACCATGCCTAGGGTGTGGCGGCCGTCGCCGTCGGCAAAGTCGTAGTCGTTATTGAAGCGGTCGGGGTAGATGAGGACTTCGCGGATCTGATCCCACTCCCATTCGGGGAAGCCGAAGATCGGGATGACGGCGCCTGCGGCGGTGAGGACGCGGGTCTGGTCGTCGAGTGGGAGGCCGATGCCGGTGATCAACTTTTCCCCGAGGAAGACTTGGACTTCGCGTCGGAAGCGACGTTGGTCTTCAGGCGAGAGGGCGCGGAAGAAGACGAGCTCTTGCTGGAGGACGGCTTCCCATTGGGGCGGGAAAGCTTCGGCGAGAATGCGGCGGCGACGACGGAGTTTGCGGGTGAGCAGCCAGTGGGTGAAGACGGCCGCCAGAACGGAGGCCAAGAGCGGGCCGGGGTGAGCGACGTCGAGTTCGCGGAGGGCGAAGGCGATGGCGACTCCCGCGGCAAAGACGACGGCGGAGAAGATGCGGGCGTTGCGCACGGTGCGCGCTTCCCACTGGGTCGAGAGGCCTTCACTCTGCATAGAGAACCGGTTCCATCGGCTAGACTCCGTCGGGCGCGCGGGTATCGCCCCGGCTGAGCAGGAGCCCGACGAGGACGGTGGTCACGCAGCCGATGACGTTGAACCAGAGGAAGGCGACGTCGGTGTAGAGTTCGGTCGCCATGGCGGCGGCGAGGCCGGCGAGGATGCCGATGAAGACGCCGGTCCCGTTCGACTTCCACGGAGCGAAGGCGAGCATGAAGGCGCCGAGCATGGCGCCGTAAAACCAGGAGCCGACGCGATTGACGGCCTCGATGAGCGAGCCGAGTTGCGAGCCGTAGCCGGCGAAGACGGTGGCGTAGAGGCCCCAGAAAACGGTGGCGCCGATGGAGACGTTGCGATAGTGGCCGTCGCCGGCGCCGGGGCGGACGTAGCGCGAGTAGTGATCGATGACGGTGGCGGTGGCGAGCGAGTTGAGTTCGGCGGAGATGGTGGACATGGCCGCGGCGAAGACGGCGGCGATGATGAGGCCGACGAGGCCGGCCGGGAGGTGGTTGATGACGAAGGTGAGGAAGATGTAGTTGACGTCGTTGTAGGGTTCGCCGGTGGACTCTTCGGCGAGGGCGACGGCGCGGTTGCGGGCGGATTGGAGGCGCTGGTCTGCGTCGAGATAGGGCGTCATGTCGCCGGAGCGGACGCCGTCGAGGGCGGCGACGCGGCGCTGCTCGAAGGCTTGCTGGTAGTCGTTCTCGGCTTGCGTGAGCTCAGAGCCGTGGGAGGCGCGGACTTGATCGGCGACGGCGCCGTGGAAGAGAACCGGGGGCGGCGTGAAGAGGAAGAAGACGAAGACCATCGCCCCGGTCAACAAGATGACGAACTGGAGAGGGACTTTGACGATGCCGTTGAAGAGCAGGCTAAAGCGGCTCTGGGTGATGGATTCGGCGGTGAGGTAGCGCTGGACTTGCGACTGATCGGTTCCGAAATAGGCGAGCGCGAGAAACGTTCCGCCGATGAGGCCGGACCAGAGGTTGTAGCGGCTGTCGGGATCGAATTCGAGGTCGACGGCTTGGAGTTTGCCGGCGGCTCCGGCGAGTTCGAGGGCGCCGGAAAAGCCGACGCCTTCAGGCAGTCCCCAGACGGCCGCGAAGAGGGCGGCGACGAGGCCGAGCATCATCACGATCATCTGCTGGGCGTCGGTCCACATGACCGCTTTGATGCCGCCGGCGGCGGTATAGGTCACGACCAGCAGCCCCATGAAGGCGATGGTGTAGGACTCGTCCCAGTCGAGGATCACCGCCATGACGACGGCCGGCGCGTAGAGGGCGAGGCCGACGCCGAGGCCTCGCTGAAGCAGGAAGACCCAGCTTGCGAGTGTACGGGTTTTGGAGTCGTAGCGCTTCTCGAGGAACTCGTAGGCGGTGTAGACGCCCGAGCGGTGGAAGCGCGGCGCGGCGTAGAGCGAGATTAGGACCATGGCGATCGGCAGTCCGAAATAGAACTGGACGAAGCGCATGCCGTCGGCGTAGCCCTGGCCGGTGGTTCCGATGAAGGTGATGGCGCTGGCCTGGGTGGCCATGATCGACAGGCCGATCACCCACCAGCGCATGGATTTTCCGGCCAGCAGGTACTCGCTGGTGGTGCGGCTGCCGCGGGACCGGTAGAGGCCGTAGCCGACGATGGCGAGCAGCGAGAGGACTAAGACGGCCCAGTCGACTGTTCTCATGGGCCGGGTGCGTAACGGACGCTAAAGAGATAGAAGGCCGTGATCCAGAAGGCGAGCAGGCCGAGAACGAGGGCGTAGAGACGGGGCCACGAGCCGGTGATGGGCGCGCGCTCGTCGTCGGAGGAAGGGGGTTGCTGAGGCGACATCCAGCCGCCTCAGTGTACCAACGCCGGGCCCTTGACCGTTGTTGCGAACCGCTGCGAACTACGGGCAGCGGATGGCGATCGACGAGTTGGGGCTAAAGCGGTCGCCGACCTTGAGGTTGATCGAGCGGACGCCGCAGCGGGCCTCGTCGGGCACCTGGAAGTTGACCTGATAGAGCCCGAGGAAGCCGGGAGCGTAGCCGGAGAACAACACCGGCGAACCGATGTTGTCGACGCCGACGACGGTGGGCAAGGTGATCACCGAGAGCGGCGACTGGGGCCCGAGCGTACCGGTCGGGACGGGCTGGTTGATCGGGCCGCCGCCGGTGAAGAAGAGGGCGATCACCTCGCCGTTCCGCGCCGGGTTGTCGGGGGTGACGATCGAGCCGTTGTTGGTGTGGATGGCGGCTGCGACCGTCCCTCCAGCGACCAGCGGGATCTCGAACATGCCGGGTTGGACGAAGAAGACCGGCACGCCCCCGACGGTTGAGCGGGAACCGTTGTTCTCGACTTCAATCGTCGTGGTTTGGCCCGCGGAGAGTTCGAAGGGCACCTGGAGGTTGATCTGTTCCTGCGGCGTCGCGCTGAGGGTCAGCAACGGGGCGGGAACGCCGCCGATGCGGACTTGCGTGCCGCCGAATGAGGTGGCGCCGCCGGCGAACTCCGTCCCGATGACGCCTTCCATCAGGCCTTGTCCGAAGAGCGTGGCGATCGAGCCGGGGACGAGGCCTCCCTCGAAGGTGGCGGCGTTGACGGCGCCGCGGCTTTCGAAGGCGGGCGTGCGTCCGACGACGTTCAGCAGGAACGAAGTCGACAGGTTGCCGCCGAGCTCGGCCGTGACGGCGACGGTACGCGAGAGTTGCTCGACGCGGACGAGATCTTCCTTGGCAAAGGCGGTTCCGCCGACGGAGAGAAGTTCAACGCGGACCCCGGCGCGGCCTTCGAGATCCGTCGGGACCTGAACGGGGTTGCCCGGGGGAGAGCCGGTGGTCGGGTGGAGTCGAACCGAGGCGGGGCCCGAGAAAGTGACGATGGCGCCGGCGGCCGGGGTGTTGTCGAGTTCATTGACGCGGACGACGAGCGGGTCGGAGAGGACGCCGGTCGTCAGCGTTTGGTTCTGACCGGAGAAGGTCGAGATGGAGGCCGGGTCGGGCGGCTCGGAGGTGACGGTAAACGTCTCCTGGAGGTTGCCGATGGCGGCAAGCACGCGGACTTGGCCCGGAGTAGCGCCGAAGTTGACGACGGCGTTCGAGCCGGAGGAGTCAGCAGTGACTTCCAGCGTCGCGTCGCCCTGAATGACGCGCCAGGTGACCTCGGGGAACGGCACGATGGTGCCGGATTCGTTGGTCACGCGTACGCGCAGTGGTTGGGCGAGTTGGTTGAGGATCTTGCCGGTTTGGCCGTCGCCGATCTTGTCGAGGCGGATCGGCTGGCCGCCGGTCGCGGTGACCTCAAAGGTCAGCGAGGGCAGGTCCGGGGTGTTCGACTCTACGAGGATCGTCGACGTGCCCGCGTTGGGGCCGAGGGTGACCTCGATGTCCTCGACGAAGGTCGGGAAGGTGCGCACGCGCGCCTTGTCCAAGACGACTGCGGGCCCCGAGACCTGACGGATTTCGACGCCGATGGGCTTGGGGGGCGCGCCGAAGTTAGAGGTGACGCGGAAGGAGATCGGCAGGGGCAACTTCGTGCCGGTAGAGCCGGTTTGGCCGTCGCCGCCGAGGGCGACGATGCCGAGCTGCGTTCCTCCGCGCGCCACGCTGAAACTGAAACTGTTGGTTGTGAGCGGCGTGCCGAGAACCGGCTGGAGTTCAGGGATGGTGGCGGAGAGGCTGCCGCCCTCAAAGAGGGAGCTGGAGAACGGGCTAAACTGTCCGCCGCGACATTGGATCGTAGCGAAGCCGTCAGGATCGACGGGGACCGACAGGCCGTCGCAACTGGCGAAGAAGGCGGCCAGTTCGATACGCGTCCCCGGGGGTAAGGGGCGGCCCTCGTTGTCGGTCGCCAGGAGGATCATGGGGCGCGGGAAGAGCTCGTTCGTCGCCGCGACTTGGTCGTCTCCCGAGACTTTGATCAATCCCTTCGCGCGGATGATCGTGAGGCGGAAAATGACCGGGTCGACGCCGCCGGCCGTCGCTGAAATCGTGACCGGGTCGAGGGGATCGACTTGTTCATCGATCGCTTGCTGCACGCCCTCCTCGCCGAGCGCAGCCTCCTCAGGGGGTTCCGGCTCAGGATCGGGCGGAATCGTGATGAACGCGGAGGCGATCCCGCGCGAGTTGGTGAGGCTCGGCTGGGTGGGCTCGATCTGGACGCCGACGCCCGCCGGATCCTCGAAGAGGACGGGGACATTGGGGATCGGGCGGCCCTCGGAATCCGTGACGAGGACGGTAAAGGGAATGGGGACAGCGGTGTCGGGCGGGAAGAACTGGTCGTCGCCGCCGTTGAGTTTCATGCGTGCCGGCGGTGCGGTGGAGGGGGCGAAGACGACCTCATGGCTGCGGGCGGCGATCGGAGTGGTGACGGAGCTGACGTTCGAGTTGGAGAGATCCACCTTCGTCAGCGATGCATTGACGACGGAGGTGACGTACAGAAAGCGACGGTTTGGCGACAGTCCGACGTCGCGCGCCTGGTCTCCGAAGGCGAGCGGTTCGACCGTCGGGAAGGGCGTCGCTTGGAGATCGATCAGCACCAGGGACGAGACCGACTCGTCGACGGCGTAGGCCCGGGCCTCGTCGACGATGACGATTTGGTCGAGCTCGGTCAGACCGACGTTGCCGATGTCGTCGACGTCGCCGGAGTCGAGATCGAAGATCTGCGAGGTATTGGCCGGCGCCACGCCTCGATTCTGCGCGATGACTTTCGGGGCGCCGGGGACGGGAAAAAGGCTGGCGTTGATCAGGTTGAAGTTGGCGGGAATCGTCTCGATCCGGGCGAAGTTGCGGGTGCGGATCTGGAGGATTCCGGGACGCATGGCGACCAGGAGGCGGGCGCCGTCTTCGGTGAGCGCGATATCGCTGGCGCCGGTGATTCCGTCGGACAGCGTCCGTTCGACTTCGAGTGTTCGGAGGTCAATGACCTGGATGAGTCGTCCCGAGTCGGCGAGGACGAAGGCGCGCGTCGAAGTGTTGTTCGTGATGACGCGAGTGGGGGCGCCGCCGACGGGGATCGACCGGACGAGTTGATCCGTGGAGGTGTCGATCACGCGGAGTTGGGCCGCCGCGACCAGCAGGTAGCGACCGTCGGGCGTCATCTCTTGAGCCGAAGAACTCGAGCCGAGGCTGATGGTCGAGAGGACGTCGAGACTGTCGGAATCGACGACGAGAATGGAGTCCTGCGCTTGGCGGTTCAGAATGTAGTACTTGGAGCCGTCGAGCGACTGCTCTACCGCGTAGGAGCTGGCGGGCGCGGCGATGGTTCCGTCGACGGTGAGGTCGTCGGCGCGGTAGGCGGTGATGAGATTCGTGCTTCCAGAGGGGAAGGCGAGAATATGATCGGTCGCCTGGAGCGCGGGAACGACGAGACTATTGAGGGCCAGGCATGCCACGGCCAACCGGATCGAATGCATCGGAAACGTGTCTACTCCGTACGGAACTGTAGCGGGGCGGGTAGGGGCGGGGCGCGCGAGCGTTTTTCAGGATAGCAGGGCGCAAGGGCCTTTTGCGCGTCCAGCGTACGGAGTCATACGCCCTTTCGGTCGAGTGCGGACAGGCATAGAAAAAGGGGAGCCCGAAGGCTCCCCTTTCCCGATTGCGAACTAGGCCGAAGCGGCCTGCGAGCGCTGGTTAGTGGTTGAGGGCCTCACCGAAGAGGTGAAGGGCGCCGTCCTCACGGCACGAGACGGAAGCGTAGCTGCTGTCACAAGGCACGCCCGCGATACGGTTGAAGCCGTCGTACGGGATCACCAGTGCGAGATAGCCTTGCGCCAACGCCGGGATACCGGCGAAGCCGTCCGTGATGAAGGCGAAGCCATGTGCGTACTGGAATTCGCAGACGGCGATGATGTAGCCCTGGAATTCCGGTCCGCCCTCGATGTTCTGGGTGGGGTTGCCGCCCGAGAGGGTGTAGATGAGCTGCTCGCCGCCGGCGATGACCGTGGAGGTCTGATCCGGAGGCGCCGCGCCGCCGCCCAGCGTCGATCCATGGTAGTGGAGCGTGCAGGCGCCGGATTGGGGCTCGGTACCCAGCCAATCTTCCGAGGTGTTCGAGATGGCCATGCCGGTATCAAAGCCGGACTGGTTGGTCACGAACGGGAAGAGCAGCGTGGTGGTGCAACGTGCGATGTTGATGAACGGCTCCGGATCTCCTCCGGTGTCGATGAAGCGAGGCTCGGCCTCACCCGCGCTGGCCGTCGTGACGGTGCTGATCGGGGCGAAGCTCGCCGAGATCTGACCGCTGCCGACGCTCGGCGAATCGTTCGCCGTGTCGGGCTCCCAGGAGACCGTGACCGTGATCGAGCAGGACTCGTTCTGGAACGGTTGAGAGTTGATCACTTCATACACCGCGGCCCCGAAGCCGCCGGACAAGTTCACGTCGGCGGATCCGCTGCTGCTCGTGCTAAAGAAGCCGCCTTGGCCGTCGGCATCGGCGCCCGGCACATAAGCCAGCTCCAAGCCTTCGCCCTGGACGGTCGTGCCTTCGCAGAGGATGTAGTTCGGAACCGAGAGGTCAACGCCGGTCGGGATGTTGAAGAACCGCAGCAGGAAGCGGGTGCCCTGGGAGGCGCCGCCGCCGTTGTTGGAGTTGTCGGCATAGTAGCCGGACTCCCACTGGGTCTGACCGGTGGTGTAGGTCGGGACGCCGATCGTCTTGAAGGAGGTCGCGAAACCTTCTTCTAGGGTGATCGTGGTCGTCTCGGTGGTCTCGATGCACTGCAGGCCGTTGGCGATGCCGTCGACGTCGACGATCAGACCGAGAATCGGCACCGCAACGTTCAGCACGTTGTTGGTGACCGGAATCGTCGTCGGTCCGGTGATCGACACGAAGGCGGTGATCTGGGTGGACGGGAAGGTCGCCGAGCCAGGGACGCCCAACTGGGAGGCGTTGCCGCGGATCGAGGTGACGCGCAGGGTCGTAACGGTCGGGAAGCAGGCGCCGCCAGGACCGAACTCGCCGGTGCAATCGTCGACCGCACCGTCTTCAATGACGGCCGGGGTACCCGGAACCGGGATTGCGATCTCGTTCCACTCGATACGGTTGTTGGCCGCCAGACGGCCCAATTGCGGGTCCTGGAAGCGGTCGTCAGGAGCGCCGCAGGAACCGAAGACGGAACCTTCATCGGCCGGATCGTCGCAGTTGTTCTCGTTGATTACGAGCACGGCGTCGACGATGTCTTCGTCCTGGAAATCGATGTTGTTCGTCACGTTGACGTTGAGCGAAACGCTCAAGTTCGTCGTAATCGTGTTTTCCTCGGGGTCAGCGACGCCCGGGGTGTTGGTGCAGGTCAGCACGATGTCGCCGACCAGCTCCGCGATGCCTTCAGCGCGCACCACAGGGGGCACGGCCGTCGCCTGACAGGTCACGAGACCCAAAGTCGTCGACGGAATCTGCGCTTGAGCGTTTGCGGCAAATCCGCCCAGCATGACGACAAGCGCCGCTAGGACGATCAAGCTTCTCTTGAAAGATGCCATTTCTTTCGTTCTCCTCAACTCCACAAGATTTCTTTTCGTTTTGAGCGTGGGCGCCAGGGCGCGTAATTCAACCGGCTGCGTGCGGGGAGGGCCCTTGCGAGACCCTCCCCCTGGTAGCCGATAGCACGCATATGTTTAGTGAGCGAGGCTCTCGCCCAGCATGTGCAGGTTGGGAACGCCGGGAACACGACCGTAGTCGTCCGTCACCGGGATAACCAAGGCGAGGTAGCCCTGGGCCAACGCCGGGATACCGGCGAAGCCGTCGGTGATGAACGCGAAGCCGTGACCGTACTGGAATTCACAGACCGCGATGATGTAGCCCTGGAACTCCGGACCGCCGGCGATGTTCTGCGTCGCATTGCCGCCCGAGAGGGTGAAGATGAGCTGTTCGCCGCCGGCGATGACCGTGGAGGTCTGATCGGCCGGAGCGGCGCCGCCGCCGGACGTTTCACCGTGGTAGTGAATCGTGCAAGCGCCAGCCTGCTCATCCGTACCCAACCAGTCCTGCGAGGTGTTCGAGATGGCCATGCCGGTGTCAAAACCGGACTGGTTGGTCACGAACGGGAAGAGCAGGGTGGTGGTGCAACGAATGATCGTGATGATCGTCGCCGGATCTCCCGAGTTGTCGAGGAAGCGCGGCTCCGGAGCGCCGAGATCGGCCTCAACGACCGTACTCAGAGGAGCGAAGCTGGCCGAAACCTGACCGCTGCCGATGGCAGGGCGATCGTTGGTGGTGTCGGGTTCCCAGTCAAAGTAGATCGGGATATCGACTTCTTCGATGTCGAACGGATCCGAATCGAGGACTTCATACACCACGGAGCCGAATCCGCCCGACAGGGTGACGTCGAGCATATCGGTTGCTTCGGTCGGCGATCCGCCAGCGCCGTTGGAGTCGGCGCCGCTGACGTAGACCAAGTGCAGGTCGTCGCCGGTGATCACGTCGCTGCCCAACTGGATTTCCTTCGGCATCGAGATCTCAACGCCTTCCGGAATGTCGAAGAAACGGATCAGGAAGCGCGTCCCTTGCGAAGCGCCGCCGCCGTTGTTCGAACTCGGAGCGTAGTATCCCGACTCCCACTGGGTGACGCCGGTCGTGAAGGTCGGAACGCCGATCGTCTTGAACGAGGTCGCAAAACCTTCGCTCAACTCGATCGAGGTCGCCTCTTCATTCGGCTCGACGCACTGCAGACCGGTGATCGGATCGCCCGGATCGACGATCAGGCCGATGATCGGCACCGCGACGTTCAGGACGTTGTTGGTGATCGGAATCGTCGCCGGACCCGTGATCGAAACGAACGCGGTGATCTGCGTCGACGGGAAGGTCGCCGCATTCGGCACGCCGAGCTGCGAGGCGTTTCCGCGGATCGCCGTGATGCGCACGGTCGTTTGCAGCGGGTTGGTTCCGCCGTCACCGTCGTCCGCGCCCGGAACCGGGAAGTTCACGCCGTTCCACTCCAGTCGGTTCGTCGCCGCCAGGCGACCGAACTGCGGATCCTGGAAGCGCGCATCGGGCGTGTCGCAACCGCTGAAACTACCGCCGTCATTCGAGGGCTCAGTGCAGTTGTTCTCATTTATCACGAGCACGGCATCGGTCATGTCGGGCTCCTGAAAATCAACGTTGTTGGTGATGTTCACATTCAGCGAGACGCTGAAGTTGGTCACAATCTGCGATCCCAAGCCGCCTTGAATCGCCGGACTGGAACAGATCAGAACGATGTCACCAGTCAGTTCGGCGATACCTTCCGCACGAACGACCGGAGGCACAGCGGTGGCGACGCAAGTCACCAAGCCGAGCTGCGCATGTGCTACGCCGCTGCTGAGCACCGCCAAGGTGCACAGGGCCAACAGCATAACTGCTTTTCTCATGGCTACCATTTCACTCTCCTTCTCCCACAAGAGACTGCGATCTGCACGAGGCGCCTAGACATAACCCGGCGCCGCGGACAAAACCGCACGGACCGGACCAGTATAGAACAGCCGTTGACGCTCGCACAACGATCTTTCTTACTCCTCCTCAAGAGGATCGCGCGAGACGGTCGATCAATCGACGTCCCTACGTCCCCCATCGGACTATCCCAACCAAACTACACCTTTTCCAAGGTTTAGTCCCACCACAAGTACCATAGGCCGTTTTCGAGTGTCAACCGGGCGAGAGGCCCGCAATAGCCCGATCGTACCGTCCGGCGATGGGACTATCTGCGGTTCTGATCGCGGCGGATCATGCCCCGCAGGCCACGCAAACTGTCACGCAGTTCGTCGCCCATGGTGACCACTTCGGTCTCGTCGTAGATCACGCGCGGGGTCAACATGACGATGAGCTCGGTTTTGGACCTCTCGGCGCCCTTGGTTCCGAAGGCCGCGCCTAGGATCGGGATCTTGTGGAGCCAGGGAACGCCGGACTGATTGAACCGGTTCACTTCTCGAATGATTCCGCCGATGGCTACCGTGTCGCCGTCGCCGACGGTGATCTGGGTGGTGACGTTGCGGCGGTCGATCGAGGGCGAGGCGATGGCGCCGGAGGGTCCGGGGCTGGAGACTTCCTGGTTGACCTCCATCGTGACGATGCCCGAGGCGTTGACGCGCGCAGTGATATCCAACGTGACGCCGGTCTGGATGTTGGTGATGGTGTTAGTGAACAACGAGGAGCCGTTCTGCTGCGCTCCGCCCGCCACCGCCTGCGAGGACAGCGTCGGAATCGACTGACCGACGGTGATGCTGGCGGGAATATTGTCGGTCGCGATGATGGAGGGCGCGGAGATGACCTTGGTGCGCCCTGAGGACTGACTGGCTTCGAGGAATACGCGCAATTCGCGGGTCGAGCCGACGAGCGCGCCCAGCGAGAGGGCGATACCACCGTTGGCGGCTTCTCCAATGAGCTTGCGTTCGCCGCCTGAGCCGCTGCTGCCGCGCGAGCGGAGGAACGTCCGCACGCCCGCGGAGAGGGCGCCGCTGAGGCTGACCTCGTACACCTTAGCCTCGATGAGGACTTGACGCGGGGGAAAGTCGAGTTGCTCGAGGGTCTTCTTGATGACTTCCCATTCCTGCTGCGTCGCCTGGACGACGATCAGGTTGTTGAAGAAGTCGGGCACGATGCGGATGCCTCGTATGAGGGCGTTGGGATCCGTCGCGCCGCCGGCGGCCCCGAGCAGGGCTCCGGTTTGGTCGTCGCCCTCGACCACCGCGGCTCCGCCGCCTTGTCCCTGCAGGAACTGACCGGGCAGTTGGATGATCCCGCCGCCGCTGCCGAACCCTCCGCCGCCGAAGCCGCCAAAGCCGCCTCCGCCGAATCCGCCGCGGCCGAAGCCTCCGCCAAAGCCGCCTCCTCCAAACCCGGAACCGCCGAAGCCGCCGCGACCGAAACCGCCTCCGCCGGGGAAGCCGCCTCCGCCGAAGCCGCCGAAGCCTCCGTAGCCGCCAAAGCCGCCGCCGAAGCCTCCAAAGCCGCCCCCGAACCCGCCTTGGAATCCGTAGAGTTGCAGCAGCGTCGAGGCGAGATTGCCGGCGATGCCGTATTGCACTCGGTAGACGAAGTTCTGGACTCCGCCGATCGAGACGGCCTTATCGAGCTTCTTGACCCACTCCTCCACTTCCTCGAAAACGCTTCCGCTTGAGCTGACGACCAGAATCGAGCTAATCCGTTCGAGCGGGAGAAAGCGGATCGCGGAGCTGTCTTCGCCGGTCGGCGAGAGCGTGCCGTAGATCTGCTCCAGCTCCGTCGCAACCGTTGTCGCGAGATTGTTCTTGACCTCGACGAGTCGCATGCGCTGGCTGGCCATCTCCTCGGTGTCGAACAGCGCGACGAGCTCCATGGTGCGGCGCATGTTGCGCGCGTTGTCGAGGATGATCAGCGTGTTGGCCTGGGGGACGACGGCGAACTGTCCGCCGCGGCCGAGGAACGGCGAGAGCACGTCGGAGACCTCGGTCGCAGTCATGTATTTGAGGCGGATGGCGTTGAGGGTCATCCGTTCGTCCTCGGGCATCTCCTCCAGATCGAGCGCCGGCGAGATGGGCGACTGGGCGACGCCGGCGAGCGGCATGATGTTGTAGACCGAGCCGACCTGAACCGCGACGGCGCCGTTCATGCGGAGGACCGATTCGAGCAGCGGCCAGAGCTCGGACTCGCGTAGCTCGCCGTAGGTATTGATGTTGACCGTTCCGTCGGCGACGGCCGGGTCGATCGTGTAGTTGATCTGGAGGCGACGAGCGACGATGTCGATCAACTCGAACATCCCCGCGTCGCGCAGGTTAAAGGTGACGGTCGGGTCGTCGGCCTGCGCGTCGGCCGCGGGCGGAGCGACGAACAGGAATGCACAAGCGAGAACGACGACGAGCAGCGATCTAGATAGACGCATGACGAATACAGACTTCCTTAGGGCACGAGACGGCAGGCGGGACGGGCCGGCGGACGGTTAGGGCTTCGGCTTGGCGGACGGAGAGTCGAGGCTGAGGCCGGCTTCCTCGATGAAGCCCTTTTCAGCCGCCGAGAGATCGGCCTTGGCGCGGGTCCAGGTCTGGACGCCGAACGGCGTCTTGCGGCTGAAGCGGTAGGAATCGCCTTCCTGTTTGACCGCGACTCCGGACGGCGCTTTCTTGCGCGGTTTGGGCGCCGCCGCCGGTTCGGTCCGAGGGGCCGGACCGAACGGCGTATTGACCATCTTCTTTTCGGGTTCCTCGGCTGAGGCGCTGGAGGCTTCCTTCTTGTCCTCGGCCTGGCCTTCCGCCTGCTTGGCGGGCGCCGAGCCGACGAACAAGAGGGCTGCGACGAGCGTGATCGTGAACTTGGTCATTGCTGTTTCTCCCACCACGATTGCGAGCCGAACGGAGTTCGGCGCACGACTTTCCTGTATCCGCCGGACTCGGTTCCGTCCGGCGACGAGTCCTTCGGATCGGCGCGATAGCGGCCCGGAGAGATCTCCGTGCCGATGTTGTGCTTGCCGCCGATGGGCTTCGGCGCGTCGGCGGCTAGATTGGCCGAGGCGGGCGCCGCAGCAGGCGCCGCGCCGGGAGCCGGACGTCCTCGACGCGGCCGCTTGGCGGACTTGCTGGACGCGGCCTTCGCCTTGGCGCCGACCAGTTCCTGAGGAGCGGCCAGAATCTCCTCTTCCTTCCACAGCAGCTTGACCTTGCCGCCGTCGACGCCGTTGAAGACGAAGTCGCCGACTTTTCCGCCGACGCTCAGCCATTCGGGCTTGCCGGAAGCGTCGGCGGCCATCAAGGCGGTCGGGCCGTCTCCGAAGTCGACCAGACCGTCCAGACGCGGCAGATCAGGGCGCTGCTCGACGACGACTTCGGGCTCCTCGACTTCGACGATCGGATTGCGATCCGGCGTAAAGAGCATGCGGTCGACGACGGCGAGATAGGACCCGGCGCGAATCGGGCGAGCCCGCGCCGGATCGGCGGCGGCGGGAGGAACCGCGTCCGGTGCGACCTCATCGAGACGCGCCAGCCGGGTCTCGGCCTGCAGCCAGCGCGCGTAGAGTTCGGCGCCGCCCAGAATCAGCAATCCGACCAGTAGGGCGTTCAAGACCAGCAGCCGGCGTTTGACGTTCACAGCAGACCTCCCTGAGCGATCGATTGCGTGCGTTGCTTGGGGGCCAGTTCGGGCGCGCGATCGAGCGGCAGATACCCGGCCACGGTCAGCTCGACGCGGACGGACTTGATCTCCTTGTTGTCGGGCCGGACGCGCAGATCGCGCGGAGTCAGCAGGCGCTCCGCGTTCGAGATCGAGGCCATCAGGTTGACCAGTTGCTCGATGCCGCAGCTGAAGCTGACGGCGACGGCGATGCGGGCGTAGTCCTCGCCCTCGAGCGCAGCGGAGACGAAGCGCGAACCTTTCATCACGATGCCTTCGGCTACGAGCAGTTCGCCGACGATCTGTTGCATCTCGGCTTGCGCCAGCGCAGCGTCGGTCGAGGCGAGCAGACGCTGCTCGCGAACGTCCAAGCGCCGTTGCGCGGCGGCGAGCTCGGCGTCGCTGATCGGTTTTTGGCGAGCGCGCGCTTGTGCAACCTTGAGTTCTTCTTCCAGGGCGGCGATCGAGGATGACGAACCTGGAGTCGCTCCGCCTCCCGTCGACGGCGCGAAGACGTCGAGCTGGAGCAGAAGGAATAGGACGACGGCGCCCGCCAGCCAGCGCAACGCTCTTTTGTCTCGGTCCGACATGGCTAGGGCGCGGCCTCCTCGGCGGGGGAATCGGAGGCAGAGTCCGCCGGCGCGTCGCTCGGCGTCTCGTCGGCAGCAGGGTCGGATTCAGCAGGCCCTTCGTCCGCGCCCGTCTCCTCTGATTCCGGCGCGTCGCCTGGGACGGGAAGTTGCTCGGGGACGTCCTCGGCTTCAGTATCTCCCTCCGCGGGGTCCTGCTCGGGGACGTCGCGCTTGACGGCGATCCGAAACCGCTCGCCCTCGTCGGTCTTGCGCAGCGAGGAGGTGAACGAAGCTTCGACCAAAGAGGGCGCCTGATTGATCAGACGCAGCAAGGGCGCCGAGCGGTCGGCCGTACCCGAAAGCTGCGCGCCTTCATCGTCGATTTGAAGTTGGCTCAGCCACGCCGAGTTCGGCGTGACTTCCGACAGCTCGCGCAGGATACGGAGATCGCTTTCCGCCCGCTTGGCTAGAGCTTCGAGAGCGGCGGTCTTGCGTCGGATCTCGGCGGTGCGACCGCGCGCCTGCTCGGCTTCAAGATTGATCGCCTCCAACCGGTCAATCCGAGTTTGCAACTCGGCGGCGTAGATGCGGTCCTGCAGCATCGGACGGACGGCGAATCCGACCGCCAGCAGTCCGAGCAACGCCGCCAGTGCGGCGGTTGGGGCCCACAGCCAACGGGAGTCGCTTTGGCGCCGCTCCTCCGGCAGCAGATTGGCGCGCAGTCCGAGCCGCGGGCAAGCGCCCTCGATCGCCGTCGCGAAGGCGATGAGCCATTCGGCCGGATCGAAGTCCTCGGAGGCCTCCAGCGGGACGGGCAGAAGTTCGGCGGCCGGGGTCAACTCGCGTCCGGCCCAATCGGCGGGCCGCAGTGCATCGCCGTCTGCGTCGCCGTCTTCGCCGGACGGCGCGTCGCCGGCGAGCACGAGCAGGGGCTGGGCTTCGGGCTCCAGACGAAGGTCGGCGAGCGCGCGATCGAGGGCGAGCCCGGGCGAGGCGGTGCGGAGGTTCATCTCCGCGCTGAGCAGCGGGCGCCCCTCGCTCTCGCCGTAGACGTCGAGAACGTCGTTGCGAAGCTCGGCGATCAGGAAGGGCCGGGGCGGATCATCCCAGCGGGAGCGCACGGCCGCGCGCACGGCGGCCGGCGCAACCGTGAAGGCGGAGACGGCGACTCCGGCCTCGCCAAAGCGGTCGGCGTACTCGGTGATCGTCTCGGCCGAAGCGATCAAGGTGAACTCCGCCCCGGAGGCGAGCGGAGCGGAGGCGAAGGCGACGTCGTCGTCTCCGAACGGGTGCAGGCCGTCGAGTTGAAAACGGACGGCGGCGGCACGCTCTTTGTCGCCCATGGGCGGCAGTTGAATCTGGCGAACGACGACTTCGCGCCGAGGTAAGCAGACGCAAGCGGCGACGTGCCCCAGCCCCAATGACTGCGCGAAAGCGGCGTACTCAGCGCCCCACTCCGCGGCCGGCCGCGAGGCGGCTCCGGTCAACACGGTGGAACCCAAGACCGTCACCCCGGACGGGCGGGAGCGCACGGCGACGATGCGCAGATCCTCGCCGCGGATCTCAATGCCGATCCCCGAGCCGTAGCGCCGGATGTCGTTCCAAGCCATAAGAAAAGAGGTCGCGAGTTAGAATCCGACGTCGTACCAACGAACGATGCGAACCGGATCCGGTCCCCGTGCGGCGCCGACCTGGACGAGCGCGACGACGGTACGGCGGGCGCGCCCGGAAGCGAGCTCGGCCGTGGCTCGAACGGTGTAGGCGTCGCCTTGGCCGCCGAGCCCCATGCGGACAGGACCGTCGACGTCTCGAATACGATCGGCTTGATCGCGCTCTAGAGGTCCTTCGCGGCGCATGGACTCGATCTCGGCGACCTCGTCTTCACTGAGCCCGGCGGCGAGCAGCATCTCGCGCGAAGCGTAGTTGGCGTTGACCAGCGAGTTACCGCGGGTGGTCAGAGCGCCAATCAAGCCCTCGGAGCGGACGAGTTTTCCCTCTTCATCCTCTCGGTAGCCGCCCCAGAGCAGCTCCGGGGTAACGCCGGGCACTGTCAAAAGCTCCTCCACTTCTTCAATAGACGTGCGTCGACGGGAAAAAGTCGATTCGTCGGGGGAGAATCCCAGCCGTTCAGCCATCTCGGCGGGGGAGAGGCCGTAGCGCCGATCGCCGCCGCGGCTCTGCTCGCGATACTCGACGATCGCCGCGGCGATACGGACGGCGTCGTAGGCCGGCACGCCGGACGCGGAGATGATGCGGGCCAGCAGTTCGGGCTCGGCCGTGTTGACGTCGACCTTTCCGCTCTCACCGATGATTTCGACCTCCACCTTGCCGGTGGGGAAATCGAACTGCATGAAGCGCTGGCCGGTGCGGAACCCGGCGCCCTCGGATTCGTCGTCGCGGCGGCGCGAGTTGGGACGGGCCAGATGACGCAGCGCGGCCTCGACGCCGCCGTGGGCGAGGAAGTAGGCGCGCGTGGAATCGATGCTGAGCGAAGCGCGATCGTATTCGGTACGGACGTAGCGCGACATCGCGAAGGCGACGGCGGTCATCGCGATCGAGAGCCACATGACGGCCAGCAGGGCGCCGCCGCGACGCGTGCTGACGGAGCGCGCGCTCACCGACGCCTCCGGACGGTCACGGCCCCGTTCGGCAGCGTGACTCGTTCGTAGAGATCCCAGTCGATATTGCGGTTCAAGCGGGGCGCGGCTGCCGCCCCAGGCTCGATGTAGCGCGCGCGAACCTGAGACACCACAGTCACGGGCTGTAGGCGAGCGTTCTTTTCATCGGGGATCAGCCGGACGCGAATGGCGGCGGGCATGCGGCGAGAGTTGTCCCACGTCGGCTCCCATTCCGCTTCTTCCGAGCGGTTCTGCTGCTCGGGCTCGGCGCGGTAGGCGAACTCGATGGCCGAGAGTTGGTCGGCGACGATCAACGAGTCTTCGCGAGGGCGGACGGGATCGAAGAGCAGCCGGGTATAGCGACCGGTGCGCTCGGTTCCTCGGATAAACCGGCCGACGCTTTGCGGACCGAGATAGGGGCTTTCCGTGAGCACCAGACGAAGGCCCTTGGTCGTGCTCATGGTGTTGAGTTCGACGATGCGCAGACCGCCGCGAACACCTTCAGCCATCGAGTAGGAGCTGACGAAACGCATCTCGTCGCGATCACCGTGGAAGAACGGCGCCTCCCCGCCGCCGACGCCTCGTCGAGGCCGCGCGACCACCGGCACGACGCCGGCGAAATGCGCATGGAGCATCTGGTTGAGCGTCGCCACGCGGCGGTCGAGGGTGAGGCGCTCTCGCACGTCCGTCCACGAACCGGCCGCCATCGAGAGCGCGGAGGTCATGCCGACGGCCATCAGCGCCAGCAAGCTGACGGAGACCAGCACCTCGATCAAGGTGAGACCGGCACGGGGATTGCGGCGATCGCGCCGGCGGACTTTGTGGGCGGATTGGGCCAGGGAAGACGCGGGCGGTTCGGGCCTTGGTCGTCGGCTGGGGACAGTCCACACGCGCTGGGTCGTCTCCGCGGCGCTGAAACCTGGATGGGACAGTCCCCGCGGTCGGCCCTGCGATTGGTCCCGCGGGCGGCTTTGCTGTCGCGTCATCGGGAACGCCCCCCGGCTAGATCCATATCAGGCGTGCGACGGGTGCGGCGAAAACCTTCGAGCTGGAAGCTCTTGCGTTGGCCGTCAGCCTTCCACCAGACGGTGAGTTGGATGCGGGCGAAGACGCTTTGGCCGAAGACTTCGGTCTGGGGCGTCTCGTAGGGAGCGATCTGAGCTTCCCAGCCGGAGTCACGGTCGTAATCTCCCTGGAGGCGCCCCATCGGCAGCGGCTCGCGGGTGAGCAGGTCGTTCATCTGCGAGCGCGCGAGCATGGCGGCGCGGTCGTACTGAGCGACGCGCACCGCGCCCGAAGTCGACTGCGAAATCAGCGCCATCAAGCCGACGACAGCGATACCCATGAGGGCCGTCGCGACGATCATTTCGAGCAGAGTGAAGCCCGCGTCCGCCGCCCGCCGCCCGTCGCTCCGCCGTCCGGAAGATCGCCGCGGCTGGATCGGCGCAGCGCTCCTGACGACGGACGACGGACAGCGGAGCGACGGGCGGCGGACGGCGGCCTTCACGGCTTCCACTCCTCCGGCACGCCGGTCAGCACGTTCACCTGGATGCCCGACCGACCGCCCTCCTGCCCGCCCAGCAGCAGCTCGAACTGAGGCGAAGGCGTTCCGGGATAGAGGATCCAGCTCTTCGCCTCCTTGGGTTGCGCGATGAACAGGCCGTCTTGGACGGCGAGCGTATCTTGCCAGCCGCCCTCGGCCGAGCGGGCGCGCAGCTCGCGCTTCTTGGGATCGACGACGACTTGCACGACTTCCTGAAAGCGGTCGGAGCGCTGGCGAGCCGCGGCCCAGAAAGCGCCCGTGCGCGAGGCGGCGGACTTGAGCCGGATGCCTTCGAGGCCGGCGGTGAAGTTGGGGTAGGTGATCGCCATCATCACCGCGACGACGCCCATGACGACGAGCATCTCGATGAGGGTGATGCCGGCTTCCGCTGTCCGATTGATCGGTTGATCCGTTGATCCGGAAAGACGAGCGCGGGTTGGGCAGTTGTAGTCGGCTGGGGACAGTCCACACGCGCTGGGTCGTCTCCGTGGCGCCGCAGCCTGCATGGGACAGTCCCCGCGGTCGGCCGCGCTCCGGTTAGCGGTCAGCGGACTACGGACAGCGGGCTTCACTGCCAACTCACGACGTCGGCGTTCGTCTCTTCTCCGCCCGGTTGCCCGTCCGCGCCGTAGCTCATCAAGTCCGGCTCGGAGCCGTGCTCGCCGGGAAAACGATAGACGTACGGGTTGCCCCAGGGGTCGGGCGGAATATCCTTTTCCAGGTAGGGACGGATAGCGGCCAGACCTTCGTCTTCAGTCGGGAACTTGCCGTGCTCGATGTTGTAGCGCATCAACGCGCCCTTGAGCGCCTCGATCTGGGTCTTGGCGGCGGTGACGCGGCCTTGGTCGACGACCGGGTTGAGCCGCTGGAACGCCACGGCCGAAAACAGGGCGATGATCGTGATCACGACGAGCATCTCGATCAAAGTGATGCCGGCGGTCGGGCGGGTGCGTCTGCGTTGCTCGCGCTGAATTTGTTCTCTGTGCATTTGCGGAGACCTCTTTCTAAAATCCTGCCTGATTGATGCTGGTGATGGCGATCATCACGCTCAAGATCATCGCGCCGACGATGACGCCCATGATCAAGATGACGATCGGTTCAAACAAAGCGGTGAAGCGTTTGACGGCTTCGCGAGTATCTTTTTCGTAAATGTCGGCCATGCGCTCGAACATCTGATCGAGGTTTCCGGTCTCTTCGCCGACGGTCAGCAGGTGGCCTGCGAGCGCGGGAAAGACCTTGGTTTTCTTGAGCGGCTTGGCGACTCCTTCGCCGCGCTTGACGCCCTTCGAAACGTCGTCGAGCGCGCCGGCGAGGACTTGGTTGGCGAGAATGCCTTTGGTGATCGACAGCGCTTGCACCAACGGGACCGTGTTCGAGACGAGCGTACCCATCGCTTGAGCGAAGCGAGCGGTATCGGCCTTGAGCAGCGCTTGGCCCAGCAACGGCACGCGCAACTTGAAGCGATCCCAGGCGCCGCGGCCGTCCGCCGACCGGATCCAAGCCTGCAGGATGGCGAAGCCTGCAACGAGGGCGAGGATGCCGATCCAGCCGTAGGACTGGACGGCGTTGGAGATCGTCATGAGCACCTGCATGGGGAGCGGCATGGCGATGTTCGACGTGGTGAAAGCCTCGGCGAAACGCGGGATGACGTAGCGCAGCAGGATGAAGATGGAGCCCGAACCGACGACGCACAGCAGCGCCGGGTAGGTGAGCGAGCTGATGATGTAGCCGCGCAGTTCGTCGCGTTGGCGCTCGAACTCGGCCAGGCGATCCATGACCGCGGGCAGCGTGCCCGAGACTTCGCCGGCCTGCACCATCGAGATGTAGAGGCTCGAAAATACCTCCGGCTGCGTCGCCAACGTGTCGGCGAAAGACTTGCCGCCGCGCAGCGTACGTTGGAGCCCTTGGAGGATATTGCGGAAGCTCTCGCGCTCGGTGAGATCAGCGGAGATTTCAAGCGCGCGGTCGAGCGGGACGCCCGCGTTCAGCAGCGTCGCGATCTCTTGCGTGAAGTGGAGGACGTCGGAGGCCTTCGCCTTCTTTGAGAAGGACGGCAAAGCGAAGCCGCCCGGCTTGTCGAGCCCGACGAAGAGAGGCGTAAGCCCCTGACGCTTGAGTTCGCGCACGGCGGCCTTGTCGTTGTCGACGACAAGAGTGCCGAGGCGCGTACGGCCGTCGGCGGCCAAGGCTTTGTAGTGGAAAGTTGCCATTCCGTTGATCGGTTGATCCGCTGACCGTTGATCCGTTCAAGCGTCAGCAGCGCGGCGGCCAAGGTGGGTTTGCAGGCCCCCGAGGAGAGCGCCGACGCGTCCGGCTCGTTGGCTCAGGTTTTCATGCTGTTCGTCGTCGATGTAGTCCAGGTCTCGCGTGAGCCGGATGTAGCACTTCACCTCCTGTAGCGAGCCGTCAGCGATCCGCGCGTAGCGCAGCATCTCGCGCGGCGAACGTCGACCGAAGCCCTCGGCTAGGTTGGCTTCGATCGATACGGCCGCGCGTCGCATCTGACTGGTCAGTCCAAATTGTTCATCGCGTGGAAACATCTTTGTCACTCGGTAAACAGCGAGCGTCATCTGGTGCGCCGCCTTCCAGGCGTCCAGGTCCTCGCAGCTACGAAGGACCATATTGGCGTTCTCCTTACAGACTTGCGATCGCCCGCCGAACGGATCAACCGATCAACGGTCAGCGGATCAACGGACATCAGAACTCCTGCGTCACCCGCACCACCTCTTCCACCGTCGTCTCGCCGCGCTCAATCTTCAGCCAGCCGTCTTCCCGCAGATTCCGCATGCCGCGCTTCCGAGCCGCGGCCGTCAGCACCGAGGCGTCGGCGTTCTTCATCACCAGGTCGCGGATCTCGTCGCTGAGCTCCATCAACTCAAAGATGCCCATGCGCCCCTTGTAGCCCGTACCGTTGCATTGCTCGCAGCCGGCGCCGCGGTAGGTGCGGATGCGCCGGCCCTCGGGATTCACCACTTCGTCGTCGCCGATCCTGCACGTCGGGCAGATGATGCGTACCAGCCGTTGCGCCAAGACCGCGACGACCGACGAAGTAATCAGATAGTTCTCGACGCCCATGTCCGTCAGGCGCGTGACCGCGCTCGGCGCATCGTTCGTGTGCAAAGTCGAGTACACGAAGTGACCGGTCAACGCCGAACGAATGGCGATGTCGGCCGTCTCACGATCGCGGATCTCGCCGACCATAATCACGTCCGGGTCTTGGCGCACGATGTGGCGCAGCCCCGCCGCGAAGGTCAAGCCGATGGTCGCGTTCACGTGGATCTGGTTGATCCCGTCCATCTGGTACTCGACCGGATCCTCGATGGTGATGATCTTCTTCTCCGGCCCGTTGATCCGCTTGAGCGCCGAGTAGAGCGTGGTCGATTTGCCCGAGCCGGTCGGGCCGGTGACCAAGAAGATGCCGTGCGGGAGCGTCGTGTAATGCTCCATGCGTTGCAGCATGTGGTCGTCGAAACCGAGCCGGCCCAGCTCGTAGAAATCCGAAGCCGAACGGTCGAGCAGACGCATGACGACCGACTCGCCGTACAACGTCGGCAGAGTCGAGACGCGCAAGTCGACCTCGTGGCCCATCACCTTGATCTTGATGCGGCCGTCTTGCGGCAGCCTGCGCTCGGCGATGTTCAGCCGAGCCATCAGCTTCAAGCGCGAGATGACGGCCGGACGCAGTTCGCGCGGCGGCGGCTCTTGCTCGGCCAAAACGCCGTCGACGCGAAATCGGACCTTGAAGTCTTTTTCAAACGGCTCGATGTGAATGTCCGACGAGCGCTGGTCGAGGGCCTGGGCGATCATCGCGTTGACGAAGCGGATGACCGGCGCCTCGCTCGCCATATCGCGCAGGTGCTCGATCTCGGCCGAGTCGTCGCCCTCGCCGAAGGAGAAGTCGTCGGACTTCTTCTCCTCCTCCTGGCCGAAGTGGCGGTCGATCGCGTCGAGCACGTCGTTCTCCGCGGCGAGCGCGGTCTCGACATCGCAGCCGGTGAAGTGACGGATGGTCGCGATCGTCTCGAAGTCGAGCGGATCGGCCATCGCAACCCAGACCACGTCGCCTTCACGAGCGATCGGCAGAAACTGGAACTGACGCATGTAGCGCGGGGCGATGCGGTCGAGTTCCGGCAGGATTTCAGGGAAGCGGTCGGCCGTGAGCAGTTCGATGTCGAGCTGCTCGGCCAACGTCGCCAGCACGTCACGCGGGGCGACGAAGCCGAGATCGATCAAGATGCGGCCGATCTTGTCGGGACGCTCTTTTTGGAGTTCGAGGGCCTTTTCCAGGTCGTCGGCGTCGAGCAGGCCCTTAGCGATCAGGCGTTCACCGAGACGGAGTTTTTCGGCGCCGCTGTCCGTCGGTCCGCTGTCCGCTGTCCGGGCGGCTGCTGTTGGTTCTTCCATGTCGGATCTAGAAGTAACGAACGCCAAGCGATTCACGGATCGCGGCGGCCGGCGCTCCGGCAATGGCGGCACGCTCGCCGGCGGCGACCATCTGACGGGGCAGCCCAGTTAAGTCTTCCCAAGGAAAATAGAAAAGCGAGACGGCCAACGAGACGGTCTCGTCGTCGGGCACCAGCGTGAGCTTGCCCGCCACCTCGGCCAGGATCTTACGCGCCTGCTGCTCGAGGTCTTCCAAGCGCTGGCGCTTACGCACGTTCAGTTGACGCTTCTCTTCGGCCGAGTAGGACTGCCGAAAAGGCGACAAACGAGCGACCGGCGCCAGATTGATCTCGACCGTGAAGACGGCGCCGTAGCCGTCCAGATAGACGCCGCGAGCCGAGCCCAGCATCGACATCGGCTGCGCGCCGGCCAAGTCGCGGAAGCGCGCGTCGATCGTCCGCTCGACGTCGGTCACCTGGCTACGGATCGCGGCCGCGTCGGGCGCGACTTCCACGGCCGCCAGCGGCAGCGCGAGAATGAGAAGCAGCAGCGCGCGCATCGCTAGCGAACCTCCGCGGTCTGGAAGAAGCCCTTCTCCCATTCATCGAGTCGTTTTTGGACGAGCAAGAAGCCCATCTCGGCGTCCGATTCATGCTCGGCCAAAACGCGGCGGAACTCGGCGACGGTCTCTTTCGATTGTCCGGCGACCAACGCGGCCAGCGCTTCGTCGCTGCGTTCGCGCTCGGCGGCGACGGCCTCGGCGACGATGGCGGCGACCGCGGCCTCGTCCAAGCCGACCGGCTGCGGCGCGGGCGACTCGACGCCCGGCGCATCTATAGCCGGCGCCGAGCCGAAGGCGAGTTCCCAACCCTCCGCCGTCGAGGCCAGCCGAGGCTCGGTCAGCGCAATCCCGCCGAACAGCACCGCCAAACAAGCCGCCGCGCCGAAGGCCATGCCCGGGGCGCCGCCGGTCAGCCACCCGCGAAAACGGTCCCAGCCCGTCGGCTCAAAGATCTTGTCGGAGACGAAGGCGATGCGCCGCGGGGGCTCTTCAGCCGGAAGCCCCTCGAGCGCCGTCAGCGTCAGGCGCAGCCGCTCGACCTCGTCACGGGCCTCGGGCGACGCGGCCAGATGCGCCTCGACCTCGGCCGCCTGTCCGGCGTCGAGTTCGCCCAGCACATAGTCGTGCAGCTTGTCGTGCAGATTATAGGGAGTCTGTTGCACCGTCTATCCCTCCGTCTCTCTCTCGCGCAACCCGTCGCGTCAGCGCTCGGCGCCGGGCGCCACCGGGGCCAGCGCCTCTTTGAGCGCCTCCATCCCGGCGTAAACCCTGGACTTCACCGTCGACAACGGCGCTCCCGTGATCTCGGCGATCTCGTGGAACTTGAAGCCCTGGTAGACCTTCAGCGCCACCGCCTCGCGTTGATCCTCGGGCAGATTGCCGAGCGCCTGCTCGACCATCACCGTCGTCTCCGCCGCCGCTCGCGTCCGGAGCGCGGGCGAATTCGATTGCGCCGCCTCCAGTTCGTCCTCGCCGCCGACCGGTCGGCTCCTGCGATGCATCGAAATCGCCTCGTTGTGGGCGATCCGAAACAACCACTGCGGAAACCGTTCTACGTCGGCCAGTTTGGCCAGCCCGCGATAGGCCTTGAGGAACGTATCCTGGGCCAGATCGAGCGCGTCCTCGCGGTCTCCCGTCGAACGCACCAGATAGGCAAAGACCTTTTTATCCCAACGAGATACGAGGACGTTGTAGGCGTCCACGTCTCCCTTCTGGGCCTTCAAGATCAGGTCCCGATCCTCGACTTCACGGAAGATCAATGGCTCAGGCTCCGTCCTCACAGAAACAGACGCGAGCGAGCTCCAAAAAGCCGACCACGCAGCGGCCGAGAATTTTTTCCGATGTCGCGTCTGGGTGCAACAATCCTATTTTGAACCACTTGGAGTCAGAGTGCGAGGTCCAGCGAAAAAACTTTCGCTCGTCACGCCGAAAAAGCTGAACGGATGCCCGTCCTACTTAACAGACGGGAGTTTTTGGATTCTCGTCGATCTGCCATCTGCTTCTCCTTGCGAAACCCACAAGATAAAAGGCGGCGAGGGCTCCCACCCTTCGCCGCTTTTCTTTTTTCTGAACTCTTGTGAAGCTCCAGGGACCCCGTCCGGCCGACTCTTGTTCGGTTTTTTCTACAAGAAGCTGGACAGGCGCCGCAAAACGACGAACGTCGTCCGTCCTACTTATTGAAAGCGCCTGAACCTCCTCAACACTCGGGCGTCTTTCTGCTTCTCCTTACATCCGACAAGAAGCGCGGCGAGGGCTCCCACCCCTCGCCGCTTTCTGTTTCTGGCCCACGGCTACCGGCGGCCCGCCGTGCTAGGCTCGCGGAATGGCGCGCGTTCCCGGCCGCTACTTCCTCGAAAACCTTGTTCGCGGGCGGAGCCTCATCTACCAGTTGGTGCGGCGGGATTTCGAGCAGCGCTACATCGGCTCGATCGTCGGCTGGCTGTGGGGACTGATCCACCCGCTTACGTTGTTGGTCGTCTACACGTTCGTCTTCCAATACGCCTTCGGTCTGAAGCTGCCCGAAGGCGAGGTGACCGACAGCTATCCGCTCTACCTGTTCGCCGGAATGTTGCCGTGGCTGCTGTTCTCGGAGACGATTCAGCGCTCGGCCTCTTCCCTGCCCGAGCACGCAAACCTGATCAAGAAGAGCGTGTTCCCGTCGGAAGTGGTCCCGCTGAGCATCTTTCTCTCGGGTCTCGCGAGCCACCTGCTGGCGCTGGTGATGCTGGTCGCGGCGGCGGCGATCTGGGCGGACTGGCCGGCGGCGACGCTCCTGATGCTGCCCGTCTACATGCTGCTGATGGGGCTGCTCAGTCTGGGGCTCGGGTGGATTCTGGCCGGGCTGCACGTCTACTTGCGCGATACGGCGCAGGTCTTGGCGGTAGCGCTGACGGTCTGGTTCTGGCTCACGCCGATCTTCATGGACGAGGCGCGGCTGCGAGCGATGCTGCCCGGAGTGGCCGAGTGGAACCCGCTGACCTACTTCGTGCGCGGCTATCGCCTGACGATCCTGGGCGGCCGGTTGCCTCAATGGCAGGACCTGGCGATCCTGGTCGCCTTCGCCGGAACGACGTTCGTGCTGGGCGGACTATTCTTCCGGCGAGCAAAGACGGGTTTCGCCGACGTGCTCTAGGGACCGACCAGCCTAGACCAACAGTACGCGGGCGTTGCGATAGTCCTCAAGGGATACGGTTCGACCGGCCTGAACATCGGCGAGCCCCTCGGCCACGTCCGCCTGTTCATCAGCCAGAAGCTCGCCGTCGTCCGCGATCTGCTCCAGAGCGTCGCGGGCGCCTTCCAAGCGTTCGTCCGGCAACTCATCGAGCAACGAGTGCAACTGAGCGCGAAGGGTCATAACCTGATCCCTATGATAACGGCTCGGAATCGCCCGCCCGTCTTGCCCGCCATCGAAGCCGCGACGAACGAACTCGGCTTCAACATGGCCTCCAACGACGACACCGGAGCTCTCCTGCGGACGCTCGTCGCCTCGAAGCCCGGCGGCCGCATCGTGGAACTCGGAACGGGAACCGGCTTCTCGACCGCATGGCTCCTTGACGGTATGGACGCCGACGCCCGCCTCGTCTCCGTCGACGAGAGCGCCGAATTCCAAGCCGTCGCCCGCGAGCACCTGCATGACCCGCGCTGCGAGTTCGTCACCGGCGACGGCGGCCAATGGATCCTCGCGCAGCCGCCCGAGTCGATCGACTTCGTCTTCGCCGACGCCTGGTCCGGCAAGTACACGCACTTGGACGAGACGATTGCGCTGCTCAAGCCGGGAGCTCTCTACCTCGTCGACGACCTGCTGCCGCAGTCCAACTGGCCCGACGATCACCCGCCCAAGGTCGAGCGCTACCTCGCCGAGATGGAAGCGCGAACGGACCTGCACGTCGTCCGGCTCGACTGGGGAACCGGGCACCTGCTGGCGAGTAAGATCTAGGTCATGCCTCATATCCGTCTGGCCCGGCGCCTCTGCCTGGCGCTGTTCATCGCCGTCGGCCTGGCCGCCGCCGACCGACCGAACGTGATCTTCATGCTCGCCGACGACATGGGCTACGCCGACGTCGGCGCGTTCGGCGGCGTCGATTCGCTGACGCCGAACCTCGATCGCCTGGCGGCCGAAGGCACGCGCATGACGCAGTTCTATTCGGCCTCGGCGGTCTGCACCCCGACCCGGGCGTCGATCCTGACCGGTCGCTATCCCTTGCGCTGGGGCATCACCAAGCATTTCCCCGACGACGAGCAACACCTGCCGCCCGAGTCGATCACGATCGCCGAACTGCTCCAAGACGCCGGGTACCGTACCGCGCAC
>JGI12316J15309_10000351_pt1 | contig 75576 bp, 70 predicted proteins | sample MarCyaLeptolynsp_FD_15309 | JGI IMG/M metagenome (IMG submission 15309)
GATGGGTCGACCAGTACCGAGACCTTCACGATCAATCTGACCGACGACACATCGGAAGCGGCGGTCGGTCCGGTGACGGACAGCGACGGGACGGCGAACACGATTTCCGAGAGTGTGGCGAACGGCGCCGCCGTTGGTCTGACCGGCCTGGCCACCGATGCGGATGCGACGGACACGGTGACCTACAGCCTGACGGACAACGCGGGCGGGCGCTTCGCGATCGATGCCAATTCGGGCGTCGTGACGGTGGCGGATACGTCGCTGCTGGATTACGAGACGGCGACCAGCCACACGGTGACGATCCAGGCGACGTCCACGGACGGGTCGACCTCGACCGAGACCTTCACGATCAACCTGACCGACGATACGTCGGAGGCGGCGGTCGGTCCGGTGACGGATAGCGACGGTACCGCGAACACGATCAGTGAATCGGTTGCCAACGGTTCGGCGGTTGGCCTGACCGGCTTGGCCACCGATGCCGATGCGACGGACACCGTTACCTACAGCCTCACGGACAACGCGGGCGGGCGCTTCGCGATCGATGCCAATACCGGTGTCGTGACCGTCGCGGATACGTCGTTGCTGGACTACGAGACGGCGACCAGCCACACGGTCACCATCCAGGCGACCTCGACCGATGGGTCGACGTCGACGGAGACCTTCACGATCAACCTCGAGAACGTACTCGAAGCGCCGGCCATGACCACGTCGGATAGTACCGGCAACGAGGACACGGCGATTGCGCTCGATATCCAGCCGACTTTCTTGGATGATGGCGCCACACACACGGTCACGATCACCGGTGTACCGACCGGCGCGACATTGTCGGCGGGTACCGATCAGGGCGGTGGAACGTGGAGCCTGACCCCGACACAGCTGACGGGTCTCTCTGTGACGCCGCCGAACGACAGCGATGTCGATTTCCAACTCGGCGTAACGATCACGTCGGATGACGGCAGCGGTACGCTGAGCACGACGCCACAGACGATCAACGTGACGGTCGACCCCGTGGCCGATGCCCCGACGTTGAGCGTTACCGATCCGGCGAGCGGTACGGAAGACGGCGCCGTGGCGATCACCTTCCCGTCGTCGGTCACCAGTTTGGCGGGCAGCCCGGACTTCAGCGTCACGGTTTCCGGCGTGCCGTCCGGGGCGACCCTGAATGTCGGGACGGCGAACAGCGACGGCACCTGGACGTTGGCGGCGGACCAATTGACAGGGGTCTATGTGACGCCGCCGGCGGGATCCGACACGAGTTTCCAGCTCACGTTCGATGCATCGGCGAATGCGTCGCAGACCTTGATCAACACCGGGTTTGATTCGAACGCCGACGGCTTCACCTATGCCGACGATACTTTCAGCACCGGGGACACCGACGACGACGCAGAAGATTACGCCAGCGGCGCGTACAGTTCGAGCGGCGGTAACACCGGTGGAGGCCTGACGGTCGATCTTGGCGGCATCGACGGCGACGACATCGAAGGCATTTCCGGCGGCTGGCAGACCACCTTCAATGTACCGAGCAGCGCTACTGGCTCGCTGACCTTCAGGTACCGGATGGACCAACACAACTCGTACGAGTCGGACGAGTTCAGCCAGGTTCTGGTCAGCGTGGACGGTTCGCTCATCGGGACCGGCGGTAACAGTTATGTCGCGCAACTCAGTGGCGGCGGCGATACCGGCTGGCAGACCGTGACGCTTGATCTCGGCAGTCTGTCGGTGGGCAACCACACGCTTATTCTGGGTGGGTACAACAACGAGAAGACGCAGTCGAACGAGCTGACGCAGATTCAGTTCGACGACGTGCAGTTGACGACCAGCGGCACGTCCCAGGTGACCGAGACCTTCGACGTCACGCCGGATTGGGTCGACTTGAACATCTCGGCGTCGTTGAACGATTTGGATGGATCGGAATCGCTGGCCATCACGATCGGCAACGTGCCGAGCGGATCGACCCTATCGGCCGGTACGGACAACGGCGACGGTTCCTGGTCTCTCGCACCCGCTGATCTGACTGGTCTGAAGATGTACCCGCCCGCAAACTACTCGGGCACGGTTCAGCTCACCGTGACTGCGACCAGCACCGATGGTACGGACACGAACAGCGTAGCCGACACGATCGACGTGACGATCGGCGCCGTGGCGGATGCACCGGCTTTGACGTTGACGGATCGCAATACGGATACACAACAGTTCCAGAGCACTTTCGAGACCGGGGGCGCAACTACGTTTACGCCGAATACAGTCGATGGTTGGAGTCCGGGCGCCGGAAACGAGATCGAGCTTTGGAACGAGTCCGATCAACCCGGTAGTGCGTCGGATGGCGACCAATTCGTCGAGATCAACTTCGAAGGCGGCGGCACTTTCCCGGATGCGGGCGTCATGGAACGGACCGTCTCCACGGCGGCGGACACTCCGTATGAACTGAGTTTCGACGTATCGCCGCGGCCGGGCTTCGAATCCTTTATGGACTTCGAGGTCAGTGCGATCGACGTGTCGACCGGCACCGTGCTCAAGACCGTAACGATCGAATGGGACGGCAATACGGTCAGTGAAATGACCTGGGAGCAGCATTCGATCGAATTCGTCGGGACCGGCGGCGACGTGCGGCTCGTCTTTACCGATATCGGCGCAGTGCATTCGGGTGGCCGCGGCGCTTTCGTCGATGATATCCGCTTCTCGCAATCCAGCGGGTTCGCCGGCGGCGCGGCGATTGCCATGTCGGCTCTGATCGCCGTCAGCCTCACCGACACCGATGGGTCGGAAAACCTCGGCAATATTGAGATCGCCAACATTCCGACCGGTGCGGTCCTTGAGGTCAGCGGCGTGGCCGTCAGCGTGGTGGACGGCGTCGCGACCGTGACGCCGGCGCAATTGCCGAACCTCACATTCACGGCGCCCGCCGGATTCACCGGTGATCTGGACCTCGAAGTCACGGCGACCAGCACCGAAACGTCGAACGGCAACACGGCGTCGACCACGGACACGTTGACGATGACCATCGTGTCCAACGATGAGAACTTCGATTCATCCGGGTCTTCGTCGAGCACGACGGTGAACGGCGATTCCTCGGACAACACGCTGTACGGCGGGGCCGGAAACGACACGCTGAACGGCGGCGACGGCAACGATATCCTATACGGCGGCAGCGGCAACGATACGCTTAACGGCGATGCCGGTAACGACACGCTGTTGGGTGGTGACGGCAACGACGTTCTCAATGGCGGCGCGGGTGACGATTACCTGCTTGGTGGCGAGGGCAACGACACGCTCGATGGCGGCGCCGGGGATGACGTCCTGTATGGCGGGGCGGGTGACGATACCTTGACCGGCGGCGATGGTAACGACGTGCTGATCGGCGGCCTTGGCGATGACACGGCGATCGGCGGTGACGGTGACGATATCTACATCTTCGGTAGTGGTGATGGGTCCGACAGTTTTGCCGGTGGCGGGGGCGCGTGGACTGATACCATCGAGCTTAGCGGCCATGACGGCGCGGCTGCGTATTCGGACTGGACGCTTGCTGGCGCCACCGTTGTCGAGACGGGATCGGACTATCTGGTCCTGAGCGAGAACTCCGCCGGTACCATCACGATGGATGACGGCTCCGAGATTACCTTCACCGGCGTCGATCGTATCGAATGGTAGGGGCCGTGATGACGGTCCGGGGCGTGGCGACCTAAGGTCTTAGTCCTTCTTTCAGAGGTGTTTTGCCAGTCGAAGGCGGAAAAGGGCTTTGCCTGTTGCCTTATTTGTGCTGTATCGCCGCTCTATCGGTTCCGTGTCTTCCGTTACGGAAAGATGGAGCCTTTAAGTAGGTAGGGTTTGGCGATGCCGCGCGATTACGTCGAGCGAATTCTGCGATCGAAGGTTTATGAACTGGCGCGCGAGACGCCGCTGGATTCGATGCCGATTCTGTCCGCCCGCCTGGACAATACCGTCTTGCTGAAACGCGAGGATCTGCAGCCCGTCTTCTCGTTCAAGCTTCGGGGCGCTCATAACAAGATTTCCAAACTGGACGAAACGGCCCGCGCCCGAGGGGTCGTGTGCGCATCGGCGGGTAACCATGCGCAGGGTGTTGCCATGTCCGCTCAGCATCTAGGGCTTCGGGCGGTGATCGTCATGCCGGTCACGACGCCGGCCATCAAGATCGACGCAGTGCGGCGCCTCGGCGGGGAGATCGTGCTTCACGGTATGTCGGTGGACGAAGCGCGCGAGCATGCCGAAGAATTCGCACGGTCCGAACAGATGACATTTGTCCATCCCTACGATGACCCCGACGTCATCGCTGGGCAGGGCACCATCGCCATGGAGATTCTGCGCCAGCATAGCGAAGCGATCGACGCCATTTTTGTCGCGGTGGGCGGTGGCGGGTTGATCGCCGGCATCGCCGCCTACGTCAAATCGATTTGGCCGCATATCAAGATCATCGGGGTCGAACCGGACGATGCCGCCTGTATGCATGATGCATTGAAGGCAGGGCACCCGGTGAAGCTGAACCACGTCGGTCTATTCGCCGATGGCGTCGCGGTCGCGCAGGTCGGTGACGAACCTTTCCGCATCGCGCAGAAATGTGTCGACGAAGTGATTCTCGTGTCGACGGACGAAATCTGTGCCGCGGTGAAGGACATCTACGACGACACCCGTTCGATCGCCGAACCGGCGGGCGCCCTCGGCGTTGCCGGGCTGAAAGCCTATGTCGCCCGCGAAAAGTCGCACGGGAAAACATTCGTGACGCTGGATTGCGGCGCGAATGTCAATTTCGACCGGCTCCGGCACATCTCGGAACGGGCGGATATCGGGGAGCAGAAAGAAGCGCTGCTGGCGGTGACAATTCCCGAACGGATCGGCAGTTTCCGGAAATTCTGCCAGGTCGTCGGAAAGCGGTCCGTGACCGAATTCAATTACCGCTATTCAGACCGGGATGATGCGCACATCTTCGTCGGTGTCGAACTGCGTAATGGCGTGCAAGACAAAATCGATCTCATCCGGGAACTCGACAGCGAAGGGTATCCGACCGTCGATATGACGGATAATGAATTGGCTAAACTGCACGTTCGCTACATGGTCGGTGGCCGGGCACAGGCTATCAACAGCGAACGGCTCTATCGGTTCGAGTTTCCCGAAAGGCCGGGCGCGCTTCTCAATTTTCTCGATAACATGGGTGAGGGCTGGAACATCAGCCTCTTCCACTACCGGAATCACGGGAATGCGTATGGAAGGGTGTTGGTCGGCATGCAGGTCCCGGAGGGGGAGGACGACAAGTTTCAGGCATTCCTGCGGGATGTCGGCTACCCAAGTACCGACGAGACCGTGAATCCCGTTTACGATCTATTTCTGAAATAACGCCCGGCCGGGTCGTTACGCTCGGTTTGCGTCGGCCAGGATTTGCTTCTCGAGGGATCGCGTCGCTTGTCCGTTGACCGGCAGGTTCTTACTTTTCTGGTATTGCCGAATGGCCAACTTGGTTCGCTGACCGGCGATACCGTCGACCGGACCCGGATCGTATCCCAAGCGCGCCAAACCGGATTGAATGTTGCGGACGAGTGTTTGGCCCGTACCGGATTTGGCGGAGGATGAGCCCGATCCCCATTCCCAAATGGGACGGCCGAGATTGAAATTGCTGTTGTCGGTCAATGCGCCAGTAACTCCGCCCGCGCCGGCGCCGATGAGCGCGCCTTGTACGACCGTCAGGCCGGTCACTGCGCCGATAATTGCGCCGCCGGCCGCACCGATTCCGGATCCGGTCACGGCGCGTTCGCCGGGGGTCGAGCCGCAACCGGCAATGAACAGTGCCAGGGCTATGGATGTTAAAACCTTGCGGTGCATCCGCTCCTCCTGTCTTTGTCTTTACGCAGCGGTAACCGTTGTGCTGCAAATTGTAACAACTGTGACGGTCATTACAATCCAATGGTATTTTTCGTTGCTATCATGTGATTCTGGCAGCAATGCGGCGAAGTCGAGCCGTGACAATGGCGGCTTGGAACGTTTGGATATACAGGCTCAATAATGGTGTCGTATCCGATCGAACTGGTGGAAGAGGACGATGGAACGTACCGGGTTGCGTCGCCGCATTTTCCCGAGCTGGTTACCTATGGCGAGAGCGAGCCTGACGCATTGATGCATGCGCTCTATGCGTTGGAAGAGGTCATCACGCAACGCATCGCGAAACGTGAGGTGGTTCCGGTGCCGATCAAACCGGCACCCGATCTTCAGCCTGTGGAGTTGCCGAAGCCGATTGCAGGGCTGCTCGAATTATATTGGCGCTACAATCTGGGCGCCTTTGCACCCGAGCGTCCGGATTAAGGGACATTTTCGGAATTTCAAGCAATGTGATTTGTGGGCGTGGCTTTCCTTGTGGTAACGGGGCGGCAATCGGCCTATGAGTTGCTCGGTCGGTGTTCGCGAATAGGAGCCGTGGTTGAAACTAGCCGTTGCCTTTTCCGCTTTGCTCGGGCTAGCCGTTGTCACCCTGATGATTGGGTATTTCGGTTTTGGTACCGTTGGCCAGGCCTTTCTGAGTGCTGGCTGGGGAATGGTCGTGATAGCCTGTTATCACGTGTTGTCCCTTGGATGCGCCGCGATGGCTTGGCGTGCGGTGGTGCAGCGAACATGGCCGGCGCCGTTCCTCCTGTATCTTTGGGCCCGTTGGATCCGAGAGTCGGTGAACGGGCTCATGCCGGTCGGTCAGGTCGGCGGCGATATCGTCGGCGCACGCCTATTGGCGATTCGCGGTGCGGGAGCGGCGGTTGCGGGTGCCAGTGCCGTCGTGGACAAGACGGTCGAGGTGTTCAGCCAGTTCGTCTTTTCTCTTCTCGGGGTCGCATTGCTGCTGTATGTCAGCGCGGAGAAATCGCTGGGGTGGTCGGTTGCGATCGGGCTTCTCATCTTCGCTCCGTTACTCGTCGGTTTCGTTGTCGCGCAGCGCATGGGCATGTTCCGATTGCTGGAACGGTTCCTGCTCAAGCTGGAAAGCAAATCGAGTTGGCTCAGCCTGGGCGATGTTTCCGGCCTGCACGATACCATCCTAAATCTCTATGGTGACCGCCGCGCTGTCATCCAGAGTTTCATATACCATCTGCTGACGTGGATTATCGGCATCGGCGAGGTCTGGCTAACCGCTTATTTCATGGGCTTCGAACTCGGGTTGCTCGAAGCGGCGATCATCGAAAGCCTTGCGCAAGCCGTGCGGAGCGCTGGCTTCGTCATTCCGGGGTCGCTGGGTGTCCAGGAGGGGGGATACCTTCTCTTCGGCACGATGTTCGGTTTGTCGCCAGAAGTGGCCCTGGGGCTGTCGCTGGTGCGGCGGGTACGGCAACTGCTGCTCGGGATACCCGGTTTGATTGCTTGGCAAGTAAGCGAAGGTCAGCGGTTGGTGGTGGCGCGGCGGCAGCCGCCCACGGCGCCGGATTGACGCACGCGGCTATCGTTGGGCGACGCGTGTTTCGGGTTGTTGCGGTTGTTTGTCGAGCTGACGCCGGCACCGCTCGAGATAAATCTTTGCGACCTGGTCTTCCGGATAGTCGTTAAGGAACCCTTGCAGGGCAGCGAAAGTCGCTTCCCAATCCGCCGCGCGGTAAAGGTCGTAGATTTCATTCCATCGGCGGCAAAAGGTCCGCTGTTCGTCGGTCGCCAGGATCGTTGCCGGACCGTCATAGGCAGCGCAGAGTTCGTAGGTCGCGATTCGCTTGCTGATCCCTTTAACGGCCGCCAAGTCGATCGGCCGGAACAGGAATGCGTCGCTGGCCGCCTTGTACACGCTCTCGCTGACCAGCAACTGCGTGCCATAACGTTTATTGAGACCTTCGAGGCGGGCTGCCAGATTCACGGATACGCCAAGCGCCGTGTAATCCATGCGGTCCGGCGATCCGATATTGCCGACCACCGTGTCGCCGGTATGCAATCCGAAACGGGTGTGCATCTCCGGCTCGCCGTTGGCCAACCATTCCGCATTGAGTTCGGCGCCCCGTTGCTTGCACAGCAGCATCGTCCTGCACGCAACGAGAATATGGTCCTCGACCGCAAGCGGCGCGTTCCAGAACGCCATAATTGCATCGCCGATATATTTGTCTATAGATCCTTGATTTTCAAGGATTAATTCCCCCAGCTCCTGGAAGTAGTGGGAGGTTTTCCGTGTCAGGTCTTCCGGCGACATCTGCTCCGACAGGTCGGTGAAGTTAGCGACATCGGTAAACAGGATCGAGAGTTCGCGGCGCTCTCCACCGAGTCCTTGCACATTACCGGATTGGATGAGCTGCTCGACCAGCGCTTTCGGCACATATTGTCCGAATGTTCGGATGGCCGTCTTCATGGTGGCCATCGATTCGGTGAGTTCGCGAATTTCCGTGATGCGGGAATCGATTTCGGGTGAATCATCGTCGAACGACAGGTCGCGGATCTTCTTCGTCTCCTCCACCAAGGCGCGGATCGGGCGGGCGATCCACTCCGATACCCAGGCAATCAGTGGAACAGAGAGCAGCAGCGGAATGATCGAATAGATCAGGCTCCGAATGCGGTGCTCGGCGATCGGCCCGATGAAGTCGTCCACCGGGACCACGATGCCGACGCGCTTGTTTGATCCGAAGCTGCCCATCAGCGAGGAGACGCTGGCCACATAATCCTCGCCGCCGACGCTGTAGACGAATCGGTCGTCGCTCTTACCGTCGAAATGCTTGATGGCTTCGGTCAGCGACGGCCGCTGCAGTTCTTCCACACGGACCGGCTTCAATGTCGTCTCGCCGCCTTCGGTGACCCGTTTGACGGTGCGATTGACGTCCGGAAAGGCAATCAGCTCGGTCTTCTCGTTGTACAGGAATACGATGCCGGACTCGCCGATCGTTTGATCCTGCAGGAAGGAAGACAGTTGGGCGAGGGTGATATCGGCCGCGACGACCGCGTTGCGATCGCTGTCCACCTTACGGGACACCGTGATGCCCGGCGCACGCAGGCTCGAGAAAATGTAAGCGTCGGTCAGCGATACCTTGTCTTGGTCTAGTGCCGCCTTGTACCAAGGGCGGCCCCGAGGATCGTAGCTCGCCGCGGTGACGACCGGGTCGCCGATCTGCTTTCGGCCGGCATCGAGGAATATCCACTTCTGTTCGCGCGTCCCGTCCGGCTGCAACGCGATGGTCCGTACGCCGTAATTGGCCGATTGGGGCGCCTTCAGACGTGTCTTCGTCTTGGCGTCGACATCGGCGAACTGCACGACCTGGAAGAAATCGCCATTCTCATACCCGACGAAAAGACCGTAGAGTTGAGGATAGGATACGAGTGCATCAAGGAAATATTGCGCGGTCGAATGGTTGACGCTATCGGGCAGCAGCGCAATGTCCGGTAGTTCCGCCGTGAGATGGATCAGCGTGACGGGTGGATCGATGAAGTTGCGTGTTTTTTCGAGTACTTTCTCGCTGACGTTTATTAGAAGTGTATCTGCAGCTTCGAGGGCTAACTCGGAGTTGCGGCTGTAGTTATACCAAATCAAACTCCCCGCAAGCAGCAAGAAGATCGCAATGAATATTGCGATAATATTGAAGTTCAGCGGCGCATTAATTAGGAATCCGCGAAACTTGCGCGCGAAAATATTCATTCCATTCTCAGACAGCATTGCGCCGCTCCTGCCCGAGCGGCTTTGGCATCTTGCCCTGTTTGCCCCGAAATCATCTTTGCATAGCAATAACGATGATCGCAAACACCAACCGAAAAAAACGAAGATATGAAATAGGGTTAGGAATGATTCCCCGGAACCCGAAACAATGCCAAAAGGCTTATAACCGCGGCGGAATTGCGGTAGGCCTTGGGCATTGCTATTGAATACGCGCCGCTTGATGGTGCAAAGGGTGGAGCCCAGGGATGGGAGAGAAACGGCCGGACGACAAGAAGCGGGACGCGCAGGCGCTTTCGATGGCGGCCGATTTTCCGGCAACTTCGCCTGACGCATGGACCGGGCTTCTCGATCGTATTCTCGGCGAGGGCGAAAATGTCGGTGCCTTGGCGTCCCGAACGCTCGACGGCATTGAGATTCAGGCGCTCTATACACGCGAAGATTGGCCTTCGAAGGATGACCCATCGGGTTTCCCGGGTATGGCCCCGTTCACGCGCGGACATCATCCGACGGGGCAGGTGGTGGCCGGCTGGGACGTCCGGCAGCGCCAAGCGCTGCCCGGCCGCAAGCTCTGCAACGAAGCGATCCTTCAGGACTTGCAACAGGGCGTTACCTCGATCCTGCTGGCACCAGGCGCGGCGGCGCGGCACGGCATGGATGGTGATGACCCAGCCGCGGCGTCGCTCCGAACCGCCGATGGCGTCGCCATTTCGTCGCTCGACGATTTCGACGAGGTGCTTGACGGCGTGGATTTGGTGGCGGCCCCGATCGCATTGGATGCCGGCGCCGCCTTCTTGCCGTTGTCGGCCATGATGATTGCGCTGTGGCAGCGGCGCGGTGTTCGGCACGATGCGGTTGCGGCGGACTTCAATGCAGACCCGATAACGGCGCTTGCCCGGCAAGGGACGTTGACCTGTGGAACCGGGGACGCGCTGCGACAACTCGGCGATCTTGCCGCCTACACGACCGCGCGGTTCCCGAACGTCACCGTCGTCGGTATCGATAGCGCCGTCTATCACAATGCCGGTGCGAGCGAAGCGCAGGAACTTGCCTGCGCGGCGGCAACGGGCGTTGCCTATCTGCGTTGCCTGACCGATGCGGGCATTCCGTTGGAGGCGGCTTTTGGCCAGATTGCGTTCACCGTGGCGGTTGATGCAGATTTCCTAATGTCGATCACAAAACTTCGGGCGGTGCGCCGGCTCTGGGGCCGTATTGCCGAGGCGTGTGGCGATGCGGAGATGGCCCGGTCGATGCGTCTTTCGGCGATTACCTCGGCGCGCATGCAGGCCCGCCGGGACCCTTGGGTGAACATGCTGCGTGGCACGATGGCCACCTTTGCGGCCGCCGTTGGTGGAGTCGAAAGCATCACCGTCCTGCCGTTTACACACGCGTTGGGATTGCCGGATGACTTCGCGCGCCGGATCGCCCGGAATACGCAACTCGTGTTGCAACAGGAATCGTCGCTCAACAGGGTCATCGATCCCGCCGGCGGGGCTTGGGCGTTCGAGAGCCTGACCGACTCCTTGAGCCAGGAAGCATGGTCCCTGTTCCAGGAGATCGAAGGGGCTGGTGGTATCGTGGCCGAGCTCGAAAGCGGCACCCTGGCGGCGCGGATCGCCGGGATCGCCGAGGCGCGTGACCGCAGCATCGCCGACCGCAGCGAACCCATCACCGGCAGTAGCGCTTTTGCAAATTTGCAGGAAGAGCCGGTCGAGGTGCTCGCCTTCGATATCGCTGCATTGGATCGTGCCAATGCACAGGCGCTAGCCGATCATCGCGCGGCCGTGGATCAGGATGCAGCGGCCGAACCGGTGCGGACGATCGCAGCGCAAGCAGGGGATTGCCGTCTGACCGAGGCCGTCGTGGCGGCGGTTTCGAAGGGCGCGACCCTTGGATCGTTGCGTGCCGCCATGGAGACGTCGGCGCCCACGCAGGTCACTGCATTGCCGCAGCGTCGTCTAGCGGAGCGCTTCGAAGCGCTCCGCGATGCTTGCGATGCCTTTGCTGAAGCTAGCGGCGCCAGGCCGACGGTATTTCTCGCGGCGATCGGGAATCAGGCGCAATTCACCGGCGCCGTCAGTTTCGCGCAAAATTTCTTTGCCGCCGGCGGGATCGAGGCGATCGTGGGGACCGGCGGCACGGAGTTTGAGGCGATCGCGGCGGAATTCAAACAAAGCGGCGCCCGCGCTGCCGTGCTATGCTCCGAGGCGTCCGTATACGAGGATAGAGCCAGCGATTTGGTGGCTGCTTTGTCGGACGCTGGCGCTGAAATGACTTTTGTCGTCGGACGTCCCGAGGATGGCCTTGGATCAATGGAAACGACGATCGACGGATTCCTATTTGACGGGTGCGACGTGCTCGCCACGTTGACCGGCTTTCTTGAGGATACGGGAGTATTGCGGACATGAGCGCAATTCCAGATTTCTCGACAGTGGATTTTGCATCCGGCGTGAACCGTGCCGCGACGACGGACGATTGGGTGCGGGCGGCCGAAGCTGACGACAGAGCGCCGGACGGGTTGGTTTGGGAGACCCCGGAGCGCATTCCCGTGAAGCCTCTCTATTCGGCATCGGACTTGGATGGATTGGATTTTCTCGACACCCGTCCCGGTTTGCCGCCCTATCTGCGCGGGCCGTACCCGACCATGTACGTAACGCAGCCGTGGACGATCCGGCAGTATGCCGGGTTCTCGACGGCGGAGGCGAGCAATGCCTTCTACCGGCGGAACCTGGCGGCGGGGCAAAAGGGGTTGTCCATCGCCTTCGATCTGCCGACCCACCGCGGATACGATTCCGATCATCCGCGCGTCGGTGGTGATGTCGGTATGGCTGGCGTGGCGATCGATTCGATCCTCGATATGCGGACGCTTTTCGATGGAATCCCGCTGGACCGGATGAGCGTGTCGATGACGATGAACGGCGCCGTCCTGCCGGTGATGGCGCTGTATATTGTCGCGGGCGAAGAACAGGGCGTGCCGCTGGCGAAGCTATCCGGCACGATTCAGAACGATATTCTGAAAGAGTTCATGGTGCGGAATACCTATATTTTCCCGCCGCAGCCGTCGATGCGCATCATCTCCGACATCTTCGCCTACACGTCGCAGAATATGCCGCGTTTCAACAGCATCAGCATCTCCGGCTATCACATGCAGGAGGCCGGCGCGACGGCGGACCTGGAACTGGCCTATACCCTCGCCGATGGCATCGAGTATGTCCGGCGGGGGCAGGCGGCCGGGATGGGCGTGGATGCGTTTGCGCCGCGTCTGTCCTTCTTCTGGGCGGTCGGCATGAACTTCTTCATGGAAGTGGCGAAATTGCGCGCTGCCCGGTTGCTTTGGGCGAAGTTGATGCGGCAGTTCGAGCCGGAGAATCCCAAGTCCCTGTCCTTGCGCACCCATTGCCAGACATCGGGCTGGAGCCTCACGGCACAGGATGTCTTCAACAACGTCATCCGGACCTGCATCGAGGCGATGGCGGCAACGCAAGGGCATACGCAGTCGCTGCATACGAATGCTCTTGACGAAGCACTCGCCCTGCCGACGGATTTCAGCGCCCGCATCGCCCGCAACACGCAGATTTTCCTGCAGCAGGAAAGCGACACGTGCAAGACGATCGATCCTTGGGCCGGAAGTTTCTATGTCGAGCGTCTGACTTATGAGCTCGCCCGGCGAGCGTGGGATCACATACAAGAGGTCGAAGACCTGGGCGGGATGGCCAACGCCATCGAGGCGGGCATCCCGAAGCTACGGATCGAAGAGGCGTCGGCCAGAACCCAGGCGCGGATCGATACCGGTCGGCAGACCGTGGTCGGCGTGAACAAGTATCGGCTTGAAAAGGAAGACCCGATCGACGTGCTCAAGGTCGACAATACCGCTGTCCGGCAGGCACAGATCGAAAAGCTCAAACAGTTGCGCGCCGAGCGGAATGAAGCCGATTGTCAGGCAGCGCTCGACGCGCTGACACGCTGTGCTGAGTCGGGCGAGGGCAACCTCTTGAAGATGTCGGTCGATGCCGCCCGTGCGAAAGCCTCGGTCGGTGAGATCACCGATGCGATGGAGCGGGTATTCGGCCGCCACGTTGCGGAAATCAAGGCAATATCGGGGGTTTACAGCAGCGAAATGGGCGAGGCGACGGACGCCGTGAAAACGGTGCGCGACATGATCGAAACCTTCGAGGCCCGCGAGGGACGGCGGCCTCGTATCCTCGTCGCGAAAATGGGGCAGGACGGGCATGACCGCGGTCAAAAGATCATCGCGACTGCCTTCGCGGACCTGGGCTTCGACGTGGATATCGGTCCGTTGTTCCAGACGCCAGACGAAGCAGCCCGCCAAGCCGTCGAGAACGATGTCCATATCATCGGGGTGAGTTCGCTTGCCGCGGGGCATTTGACACTGGTGCCGGATTTGAAGGCGAAGCTCGAGGAACTCGGCCGGGGCGACATCCTGATCGTGCTTGGCGGCGTTATCCCGCCGCAGGATTACGATGCGCTCTACGAGGCGGGCGCCAAGGCGATCTTCCCGCCGGGGACGGTCATCAGCGAGGCGGCAGTCGGCCTGTTGGAAACCCTGAACGACGCGTTGGGCTACGCACCGGACGCGGGTGCTGCGTGACGGCGGGCGCGCACCGATGACGGATACAGTCTCGGCGTCATCGAGCCGAGCTAGCCTTTCTCTCGAACAATACGTCTCCGGCGTCCTGTCCGGCGACCGGGCCGTGATCGCGCGGGCCATTACCCTGATCGAAAGCAAGAACGCCGATCATCAATCGATGGCGCAGGACATGATCGTGCAGCTTTTGCCGCATAGCGGAAATGCCCATCGCGTCGGTATCACCGGCGTCCCGGGGGTCGGAAAGAGCACATTCATCGATGCCTTGGGGTCCGACCTGACGGAAAAGGGCCGTCGCGTTGCGGTCCTGGCGGTCGATCCGACGAGCAGCCGCACCGGCGGAAGTATCCTTGGTGACAAGACGCGTATGGAAAAACTGTCGCGCGACGACAAGGCCTTCATCCGCCCTTCGCCGGCATCGGGAACCTTGGGAGGCGTCACGCGCACGACCCGGGAAACCATGATCATCTGCGAAGCCGCCGGGTTCGATGTCGTTCTTGTCGAGACCGTCGGCGTCGGGCAATCGGAGACGGCGGTCTCGGAGATGGTGGACTTTTTCCTGGTGCTGACCATCGCAGGGGCCGGGGATGAACTGCAAGGCATCAAACGGGGCGTGCTCGAACTGGCGGATATGATTGCGGTCAACAAGGCCGACGGCGACAACAAGCAGCGCGCCGCCCGGGCGGCCGGCGAATACGCGAATGCGATGCATCTGATGACGCCGGCGAGCCCAAATTGGACGCCGCCGGTCGTGCAATGCAGTGGCCTGCATCGGATTGGACTAGGCGATCTTTGGGCGCAGGTGGCCGATCACCGGGACCGCTTGACCGCCTCCGGTGAGCTTGAGGCGACGCGCCGTGACCAGCTCTTGAGGTGGATGTGGGCGATGGTCGAGGACCGATTGATGACGTCGCTGAGAACCGACCCGGATGTCGCGGGTGTCGTCGGCGCATTGGAACGGGACGTCGCGGCCGGCAAGTTAACGCCGACCATGGCGGCGGATCGTATTCTCAAGACATTCGGGGATCGTGACCGGTAGCGGGCGGCTTCACGGCCACCCGATTTTGGGGTTACTTGCCACCAGGTCCACTAGGCGTCAGATCGTCTTTCCCGAGCTGCTTCAGAAGGTCCGGATCCGGGTCCGAGGCGCCTTCGATGGGGCCACCGGTGTAGCCGCTGACGGCGTCATCCGAATTGCCCGAGATGATCGAACCTGCCGATCCCGTGCTCCCTTTCTTTGCCGAGGAGTCCGTTGAACTTCCGCGCACGCTCTGCAGGCAGCGATAGAAGCCGTTTGAGCCGGGTTTATGACCCTGGCTGATGCAGGTTTGATAGCCTTCTTGCGCCGCCGCCGGCATCGTAAAAACCAGGGCCGTAATGCCGACGGCCGCAAAAGGCATAATGGCGTGTGTGAGAATTCGCAACATCGCGACACGCTCCATTCAAGTATTTATCCGCAGCACGACCGTAATATTGGGCCGAATCCGGACCCGCACGGACGCTTTCGTAATATATAGGGTAAGCTGGGCGCGTACGGAATGGCCTGAATGAGTACCTCTTGCGAATAGAATATTTTTAGACTTTAGCGGTAGTGTCTTTCACTCGTGGGAGCGTGACCATAGCGGGTATTCCTTCCCGAAATACAATCTGACCATCTTTACATCGGCATGAGTATTATGTTTGATTGTCGGCTTGGGGTGCGCCGACGCGCTGCATATTGCGGCGGCGTCTGTGAATTAAGAAAATGGCTTAATTACAAGGCCTTGTAATGGAACGACCGCCACAACAGGTTCCTCCGGCTGAATACCGGCAGTCGCTGGCCCGGCGTCTGGGCCGTTCACCGCGCCCGCGTCGGATGGCGGGATTCTTGGCGTCGCTGATTGGCGCCTGCCTCGTGATGCCCGGACTGACCGGTGGTGTCCACGGCGATGTTCCCGAGAAAGTACTGACCTATGCCGTGCATCATTCGACCCACGGCAAAATCGGGACCTATACGAACATCATCCGCGATACGGGTGCGGAAGCTACCGTCCGCAACGAGTTCCGTGTTCAGGTGAAGGTACTTCTGGTCGTTGCGCACAAGGAGATCGGAAGCAGCAAGGAAACCTGGAAGAACGGCCGTCTCGTTTCCTTCGAGAGCAAGACGCAGGAAAACGGCGAGAAGACCGGTGTGCAAGGGCGCGCGAACGGTGAGAAATTCGTCATTGAAACACCTAATGGATCGCGCGAAGCGCCGGCTGATGTCTTTCCCAACAATCCTTGGTCGATGAACATTCTCAAGGCAAAGGTCCTATTGGGGACCAAATCGGGCATCCTGTATAACGTTTCGGCATCGGAAGGCGAAAAGAAGGACCTGGAGTTCGGGAGCAAGACCGTGAGCACGGACTATTTCCTGGTCGATGGTGATGCCAAGTACGAGCTGTGGTTCGACGAGCGCGGCATCCCGTTGAAATTTTCTGAAATCGGTGACAAGAGCGTCATCACGTTCAAGCTCGACGACAAGCAACCGACCGATACCACGCCGGTGATCAAGGGAAGCATCCTCGGTCAATGATCGTCGGAAGCGAACGCCGCCGGTCGGGCACATTAGTCTTACCCACGTAGAACATACTCAACTTTGATGGACTGTGATCCGCCGGAGGCATTGTGTCTCGATCCGGAGTGCCGCACCATACGCGTTCCGGACTCACCCTCGGCGTGACGCGACCAGATCGTCGCGGTCGGACTGTGCGGTGTACGGAAAATGTCGGCACCCATGCACCGATCGTTGAACCAGGTCATGGTGTTGCCATAAAGTTGGATCATAACCGCACGTTAGATGGTGCGATAAAAAGAATCAGGGTGTGCCATGGAAACGAAAGATTTCGACGACATTGCGAGATACGCCGCACCGGGCCGAGAGCGGTTGATCGAGCTCGCCGATTTCCTCGATGAGGTTCCGGCCGACCGGTTGACCTTCACACGGTGGTACGGGCAGGGGAAAGGGTGCGCGGTCGGTCTGGCGGCTGCGACGCATCCGTGGTTCAAAGCCCAGGGCTTGCGTCTCGAGGAAGATGCTTCGGGTCAGGTCTGCTGGCCGGTATACGGAGCGGAAAGCGACCGTGCGGCGGTCGCCAAGTTCTTCGGTATCACGCTTGAGGAGATGAACAGCCTTCTGGATCCCGCAGGCTACGACGGTGCGCTTGAGCCGCACCCCAAAAAGGTGGCGGCAAAGATCCGGCGTTTCCTGGATGCGATGGTGCCGGCCTAGAATACGCCGGTGGACGAGGCGGGCGGTCGCCCGCAACAAAACACGACGGCTGACGTGGGGGGTGGCGCGGCAGTCCATATACAGGGCGCACGGATTCCCGGGCGCTTTTGGGCAACCCTTTCTATGGTGCTGTCGACAATGCGAGGATTGTTTACCCACGACATCGCGATCGATCTTGGTACGGCGAACACGCTCGTCTATCAGTCCGGTGGCGGAATCGTTTTCAACGAACCCACGGTAATCGCGGTCAAGGATGAACGCGGTGGCCGACGTATGATTGCCATCGGTCAGGAGGCGAAAGCGATGCTGGGCCGCACGCCGCCCGGTATCGAGGCGATCAGGCCTTTGTGTGATGGGGTGATCGCGGATTTCGACGTTGCCGAAGAACTGATCAAAATCATCATTAGCAAGACGCTAAAGCGGCGCGGGCTTTCCAACGCACGTGTGATCATCACTGTGCCGTCGGGTGCCACCGAGGTCGAGCGCCGGGCCATCCGCGAAGCGACGGAGAATGCGGGCGCACGCCGTGTCTTCCTGATTGAGGAACCAGTCGCCGCGGCGATCGGTGCAGACCTTCCCGTAACCGAACCGACCGCATCGATGGTTGTCGACATCGGCGGCGGCACCACCGAGGTTGCGGTTATCTCGCTGGGCGGCATCGTTTCCTCGCAATGCATCCGGGTCGGCGGCAACGCCATGGATGCGGCCATCATCTCGCATATGCGGCGGGCCCATAACCTTCATATCGGCGAGAACAATGCCGAGGAGATAAAGATCTCCATCGGCTCCGCGTGTTTCCCGAAAAACGGCGAACCGCGCCGGATGCGCGTCAAAGGGCGCGATCTCGTTTCGGGGGTGCCGCGTGAGCAGGATGTCGATGAGGGCGAGGTGGTCGGGAGCCTTGCCGAACCCCTGGGCGCGATCGTCGAGGCGGTGAAGACGACACTGGAGCATACCGTTCCGGAATTAGCCGCCGATATGGTCGAACGCGGCATGGTACTCACCGGCGGCGGCGGCCTGTTGCCGAATATGGATGAGGTCTTGAGCTATGCAACCGGTCTTCCGACGGTTGTCGCGACCGAACCTTTGACCTGCGGGGCGATGGGGGCCGGGCGGACCCTCGAACGGATCGGTAAGCTTAAGCATATGCTGGTGCACTGACGTGAAATAACCGGCCGGCATGGCCGGGAGCCAGCCCAAATCATATGGATTTGACGGTGCCGCCGCTCTTGGTCGTGGCGGCGTTCGCTATTTCCCGGGCTGAGCGATAAAAAATTTACTGAGCGTTAACCAATAAAATAAAATTTTATATTTAAAAACAACAGGTCATGTGCCGTATTGTTAACTATAATTATAATACAGTTTAATTAATACGCTCGATTTTATTAAATTAGATGCTATACTTTCTTGGTAGGCGCAAAGTTATGCCGGTGCCTGCTTGGGAATTTGGGGCGTCTAAACAATGTCGATTCCGCGATTGTCGCCGGAGAGCCAGGAACTTGGATCGGGAGGAGAGACTCTTTTCCCGATGGGCGAGGCTGCGCCCAGCCCGGCGACCGTAATCCAGGCGGACGGCATCCCGTCCATCGAACTCCCTGAAAGCAGTGTTTTTGCGTATAGCGAATTTTCCCAGTCCGGCTCGGATCTGATCTTGACCGGGTCATCGGGCGCGGACGTGATCGTCCGGGATTACTTTGCTCAGGAAACCCCGCCCGACCTCGTTACCGCAGATGGCGCGCAGGCGTTGTCGCCGCAGTTGGTCAATTCCTTCCTGACGTCGCAGGCGCCCGGCCAGTACGCGCAGGTTGGCTCGGCCGTGGGTGCCGAGTCGATCGGGCAGGTTGGTGATGTGGTTGGGCAGGCATTCGCCGTGCGAGCGGATGGAACACGGGTTTCGCTGGAAAAGGGCGATCCCGTCTTTCAGGGAGACATCGTTGAGACCGGCGGGAATGACAGCGCCGTTCGAATGGTGTTTCTCGACAAGACGGAATTCGCTCTTGGGGCGGACGCAAAGCTGGCGCTGGACGAACTTGTCTTCAATCCGGCGACGCAAAGCGGATCGGCCCAATTTTCGATCTTGAAAGGCGTGTTCGTTTTCTCGAGCGGCGAGATCGCCAAGACCGACAATACGGATATGACGGTTGCGACGCCGGTCGGCACCATCGGTATTCGGGGAACGGAGGTTGCAGGCCGCATCGATGAGAGCGGCGGGCAATTCACCGTTATCGACGGTGCAATCGAGGTGATCACCCAAGCCGGCAGCGTGACTCTGGACAGTCAGGGGGAGACCACGCGCGTATCGGGGATCGACGCGCCGCCCAGCGCTCCCTTCGTCCTGACACCGTCGGAATATGGTGATGCCTACGGTGATGTCGCCGGGATTGCTTCGCATTTGTTCGACGGCGGGAAGCCCGGACAAACCGGGCCGGACGGTACGCCGGGGACTCCCGGCCAAGGCGAAACCCAGTCGGGGCAGGCGGATGACGAAGGTGGCGAAGGCGATGCTGATGCGGAATCCGCCGATCCCGCCTTAGCGAGCAATATACCTGCCGAATCGACCCAGCAAGCTGGCCAGCAGGGTGCATCGCCCGCCGGTGTCCCTGCGTCTGGGATCCCGGCATCCCTTCAACCGTCCCTAACCGATGCGCCTCTGGCGGCGAGTATTCCGACCGAGCCGAGCGCGCCGGGATTGGGAACCACGGCACCCGTTGAAGAAATCGTGTCCGCGCCGGGACTCGGGCTAGCCGACAACCTTACTTTCGGGGGTCCGGGGAACAATGTTCCTGAAGGCGACGCCGCGCCGGCGCCCTTCGATCTTGGTCTTCTGACTGACCCGTCACCGACCTTGACGGAAACCACGACGGCTGACGGCAACTCGCCCGTTTCAGCAGGCGACGGGACCGTTCCCGTGTCTTATCAGGGTGCCGACGATGTCATTGGGGGCAGTGGCGGTGAAACGCCGTCCGGTACGAATGTTGACGGGCCGGACAATACGGGCGGCAGTGCATCCGGCGGTACGGGCGCCAGCCCCGTCGGGATACCGAGTGCCGGGGGTGTGTCTGCGGATCCGATTGCCGACAACCCTTATGTTCCGGATCCGTACGGTGCATCCGGTCCCGACCTGGGGGCGTTGATCGACGAGTTGGCCAATGAACCGGATGATGCCGGCGGGTCGGGCTTTGATCTCGCGGCAGGCGACGATGACGATGATCCGGCACCGGCGTCTGCGCCGGCGGTTACCGAGACACCGGCGGCCCCAGCGGCGCCGGCCGTGCATGACATCGTTCTGACTGTTTCGAACGCTACGACCAGCGGCCAGTTCCAGAACCTAAGTGACAACTTCGTGCTGCCGAACCAAGGCCCGGACAGTTTCATGCTGGTCCCCGGCGGCGATATGGGCATCGCCGGCCTGTCTGGCAGTGTTCAGGTCAGCCTCACGCGGGATGCGTCGGGTGACGTGGATGTTGACCTGTTGTCGGCTTGGAACTCGCTGAAGAACCTGCGCGCCGAAAGCGATACCGCGGCCGATCTGACGGTCGATAACTTCGTCCATACGGATATTCATTTCGGCGGCGGCGGCGACAGTCATATCACGATCATCGACGCCAAACGCGGCTTCATCACAACGGGGGACGGCAACGACACGATCGAGATCGATGCGCTCTCCAACGTCGATACCTGGTCCAAACTGTTCGATATCGAAACCGGCGCCGGCAACGATACCGTGATTTTCGATGGTGCGCCGAACGGTTTGTCCGAATTGGACTATGACGGCGGCGCCGGCATAGATACGCTTAAGATCAGCGGACCAGGGTCGAGTTTCGATTTCTCGTCGGGCCAGATGCGCGTGACGAATGTCGAGCGGATCGATATCTCCGGTTCGGCGAACGTAACCTTGACGATCCCCGACGATCTGATCCCGTCCACCGATACCAGCATCAATGCCTTGACCGGCACGGCGCGGACCCTCGTGGTCGACGGCGATAGCGGGGATACGCTGGATTTGGTCGGGAATGATTGGAGCCAGGTCGATACGGCCCAGATCGATGGTCAGGGGTATGCCGTCTACGAGCATGATTCGGGGATGCGGGTGGCGGCGGATACCGACCTTACCGTCGTTTAAAGAAAATACCGGACCATGGTTCGCTGATCACGAATTCGGCGAATTCAACGGCTTAACCTAACCTTAACTTCCATTCGATATCACTGGTTGATGAAGACGTTACAGCTTTAACGAGGTTGGCCGGCTCCGTCGGTCATGGGGACGGAAAAATCGCTGAATATCTGCAATACACACTCTTCCTGGTACTGGCGCTGAATATCAATGCGGGTATTTCGCCAGACAGCGAGTGTCCCAAGCTAGAGCGACCGGCACCACGGCCGATCATAGCTTGTGGTCCGTCGGCTCAGACCCGGCCGCAGCTCCAGCATCCGCGCCTCCGGAAAGGCGACCCAAAAATTATTCTGATCGATGGAGCGGGAAAATGACCCGGTATCTGGTTTCCGACGAAAATCCCGGTGGAATACGGCTCGAGGACATCCTACACGCCATTCGTACCGATATTCTGACGCGCTGTACCAAAATCATGAATGATCCGAAGGAAGAAGCGCGGCATGTTCTCGACAACAACATGAAAGTTCTCGCGCTGTTGAGCGAAGCGATTGCTCACGCCGAGGATTCGACCCGTGTCCTGAACAAGGCCTTCGGTCCCAGTAAGGCATCTGAAGGCGGTGCGCCGAGGATCGGCACCGCCTAGCGAGCCAGCCGCGCCAGCGGACCTTCAGATAAATGGACCCGGTGAACCGGTACCGATCGACGGTGCCGGTTTTCGCTTTTGTAAAAGGGTTGTCTTGGATCGGGCGGTGATGTCGGCGTACTAGTCAGCGTCGCCGTGATTTGGGGCACCCGGCAGCATCGTTCCTTGGCCCGACATCCGAAGGAAAAATAGCCGCAGCCCAAGAATGGCCGCGGCGATGATACCGAAGACGATGGCGCCCGCGATGTTGCCGTCAGCCAGGCAGACAATCGAGATCCAGACCGGAACGACGATGAATCCCATCGCGGCTAGCCAGCCTCGAATACCGTCCTGGCGGAACGCGAGGACGTAGAGGGTGCGAAGTAGGTCGTCGGTCCAATCGTCGCCGACGCTTTCGACGGATACTTTGCGAGACACTGTGCTGTCTCCAATACGACGAAGATACTGTGATTTCTACGAGATTTCTTTTAAAGCCCGGTTAATACCGAAACCTAAACCGGGCGCGCCGACCGGTCAGTGACCGCCGCCACAGTCCCGCACGCATTACCCACGGTGTGGAAGAATTCCTAGATGGAAGGGTTAGGCCATAATAACCACAACGCCATTAACCAAAACCGGGATAATACGGCGTGTACGACCTCCAGTAAGGATCTGCAGAGAGGCACGGGTTAACCAATACCCCCCGGTTCCCCGCTACCCTTCTCTCTGCAGATCCTCTGGAAGGCCGGTTCCCCAAGAAATTCTGTCGGCGTCCCGCATCCGGATTTCGGTATCCCGACAATCCATGGGCTGGATCGTTCGTCTTCGCGGCGAACGTCTAACGGTCGGAACTGCAACGAACCCGACGCGTACCGTACGCGGTTCGGCGCAAGTCACAGCCGACGACTTCACCGCTCGCCGTGTCGACGACCCATAGATTTTTCCCGCCACGGACTTGCACTCTCGGTTCCGCGCGTACCGGCGACGCTTTAGGAGCCGGGCCCGCGCTTTGACCGCGATAGATCGTGACGCCGGATCGCGATTTGGTTACCTGGCGCTGATTGCTGTCGGTATCGACGCCGCGATGGACCGATACACCGGCATCTTGCGTAATCGTCTGCGCGGTGGCGGATACCGCACCGACGAGAGCGGGGACGACAAGCATAGAAACCGCGGTAGCAAGCTGGACGATCTTCATTGTAGGGTCTCCCTGAGCCTGGGTTTGCCGGGGGGCCGGCCAGTTGTCGACAGTCGTGCAGATTTGGACGGCGCGGGCCATACGGCGCCGCAAATCCAACCATAGACGGCACGGGGAAGTGGCTCATTCGGGCATGAGTACTAACTGCGATGGCGGTTGTAACGCCAATGGGGTCGGCCAGGGGTGGACAACGAATTCTTAACGGCCGATCCCTAAAGACGGTTCATCCTTAGTTCCGGCTAGGTTGATGATCGGGACAAGCTAACATTGGATTTGGATATCGGATAATGACAGAGAACAATTCAGACGGACCGCAGCGCGCCTATACCAACCAGGATTTTCTGCATAGCAAGGATGCGCGTGTTCTCCGGATAATGGCGGAGTATCTAGAGCCGAAAAGCCGGTTCGACCATTATCGGATCGATGACACGATTGTCTTCATGGGATCGGCGCGGACATTGCCCGCCGATGTCGCGGAAGCCGAACTAAAGAAGGCGGAAGCGGCCGGTGAGGGTGTGGAGCGCGCACGCAAGCAACTCGAGATGTCGGGCTATTACGAAGACGCGCGCACGCTTGCCCATCGGTTGACCGATTGGTCGAAAAGCCTGGGCGATGCGGAGCGCCGGTTCGTTGTCTGCACCGGCGGCGGTCCCGGCATCATGGAGGCGGCGAACCGCGGCGCGTCCGAAGCGAAGGGTGTCAACATCGGTCTGACGATCTCGCTGGAAAACGAGCAGTCAAGTAATGAGCACATCACGCGTGAGCTGGATGTTCACTTTCATTACTTCTTCATGCGGAAGTTCTGGTTTGCCTATCATGCAAAGGCGGTGGTCCTGTTTCCCGGCGGATTCGGGACCTTGGACGAACTGTTCGAAATCCTGACGCTGCTCCAAACCAGGAAAATCCGCAAACACTTACCCGTCATCCTTTACGGCACCGATTTCTGGGATAAGGTCGTGAATCTCGATGCCTTGGTCGAGGCCGGGACGATTGCCGCCGACGATCTGAAACTGCTGCATAGGTCGAACAGCGTCGATGACGCCTACGATTACATCGTGAAGGAACTGAGCGAGTACGGCCTCCCGAACCCGGGTGTGAGCCTTTGATCGTAAGATTCGCGGGCGAAATAAGAAATAAATCCTAGCTTGAAATAAAAAAGCGGCCGCTTGAAATAAAGCGGCCGGTCGAAGTGAAGGAATCAAGAGGAGGTATGTGGGGATAGTATATTTTTTGGGTAATACATGAAGTGACTCTCGTCACACAGCCGATAATTTAAAATTATCGGCAAATTAGTAATAAATGGCTAGATAATAATCTCCATATACTTGCTCAAAGGCAGTATTGGATGCCCAAAGAACTACCGCTACCGTTGCTGTGGGGAACAGACGGGGAGCGGCCCGATGGGCGGAAACAAACAATCAAGAAAACCGGTGCTTTCGGCAGGGGACGAAGAGCTCTTCGGCCGGGTTGCCTATGCGATGGTGGTTGTCGGGCTCTGGCAGAAGACCATTCGCCGACAGACCGAATCCTTCGATTTCTTTGAGATTCGCGGCCAGGACGGCACACCGTCCTTCCGGATCGGCCGGCAGGTCGGTGGCCGGTATGTCCTATTGAAGATGCCGACCGGTGCAGTCAGCCACGGTAAGACCTTTGCCGAACTGCTGCGGACAATCGCCTACGTTCCCGAGCGCGCCTAATCCAACCGACGCGCGGTTCGTATATCACCATCTTTGAATAGGCGGCCACACGCGCCCCGTGGCGAACTCGCGTGTAGCGCAATGGTTAATGCCACCAGAAGCAAGTAATCCATGGGCTTTTCCGAGCGGAAGATTGTCGGCTTCATCAATTGTTAACAAGCGCAACCAATTATGGTCGGTGGGCGATGGCCGCTTGACGCGGTCGACGGTGGGTTGGGGCTAACCGCTGACTGTAGGGGAAAGGTCTTGTTTTCCGCGCTGGCTGATCTGAGGGTTTGCATCATTCATGGCGACGGCGACATGCGCCGCACCATCCGGGAAGAACTGAACGTCTTAGGGGTCCATCAAGTCCGGGAATGTACCGATCCCAGTATGGCGTTGCTGCTTCTGGCGGAGTTCGAAGCCGACTTCTGCATTGTCGACTGGCAAGGCGAACCGATGAGCGGCTTGGAATTCGCTGGCTTCATCCGAAATTCCGATGAAAGCCCCGACCCGAAGCTACCGATCATCATGTTGACCAACAACGCGAACACGCATCAAGTCATCGATGCCCGGAACGCCGGTGTCGATGAATTCCTGGCCCAGCCGATAACGCGGCGAGCCCTGCATGCACGGCTTCTGGCGCTGGTGGAGAACCCGATGCTGTTCGTCCAAACCGACGACTATCGCGGTCCGGACCGGCGCCGGCTACGGCGCCCATTCGTCGGGACGCACCAGCGCGAATCAGACGCGGAGGCGAAAGTCGAGTCAACGACGCCCGCCAATGCAGGGAGCAAAGAACGTCTCGCTGGCTAGCCGTCGGTTCGTGAGCTGTGATCTATTAGCCTGCAGGTTTCACCAGTGGGGCATAGACATAACCGAGCTCGCGGCCGCGCCGTGCCACGCGATACCAAGACCCGTTCACCTTTTCCAAGATTTCCAAACGCGTTTCCCGGGGAAGGGTCGCAATCCGATCGGTCCCGGAGGACGGTCCTCGCCGGACATTCGCGTTCGCGACGGTTTTGAACAGTTTGGATTTCTTGGCGTGTATGAACCCGCGCACGGGATAGATGCTGGCGCCATAGCGGCGGCCGGGCGTGTACCAGACCCGAACCGCTGACCAGTCGTTCTTCGCCGATACGTCGATCACCGGTGTGCCGATATGGATTCGTTCCTTGTTCAGCCAATTTGCGTGATCGACGACGATTTCCCGCTTATTTAGGACCCGGGTGACCACAGCGACATGACCGTGTCGCGATTTTCGGTTGCCCCGAATGACCATGACGGAACCCACCGTAGGCGACTGGCTTCGCAGATACTTTCCGGACGCGCGCTGCCACCAAGTGTGCGCGTCGCCGAATATCTGTATGCCGGAGACCATCCGGGCATACGGTACGCATTGAAGCTTTTTCCGGGGATTGATGATTCGGGGCGCGATACCGGGGTATGAGGCTTTGATGATCGGCCGGTACTTAACCGTATCCAGGCCGCCTCCCTGGTGGAACGCGGCGCCGTTGGACAGGAGGTCGCTCGCCGGTTTTGTCGTCAGGGTTCCGGAAGTGTCTTCGACCACGAGATGGCCCAACATTCCGTCATTCGAAGCCGTTCCGGTGATTTGATCGTGCGTCGTGGTGCACGCTCCGCCAATCAATGAAAGACCCACCAGAAACCAATGTCGCGGCCTGCCCCCGCTTGCGCGGATCCGCGACCCGATTCCTCTCGCCATGATAAGCTGCCCACTCCTACCTGTAAGTCTTACTCCCAACGGAAGAAAGATTATCAGGAAACAGAATGCCGGGCAATTGTGGTTAATTTTGGGTTATCGGGTTAGCCCGCTTTTGCGAGAGCTCTCCGGTGGAGTAACCGATGTCAGGCGGCGATCAGATACCCGGACGCGAGTGTCGGCAGCAATATGGCGACCGTCGCAAAGGCGGCGATCCGGTATTCATGCAGTCGCGCAGTTCGAGCGTCCTGGCGCAGCACTTCAGGACTTACCGGCGTTTCCACCAAATCGATATCGGCGAATGCGGTTACGGGGATCAAAAAATCCAACATCCGATTGCCACAGATCGACCGCAGGAAGAATGTATCGATGACGGGCATCGGATTATTCGGCCAAATCGGCAAGATCGTCTGCAACGGCGAGTTCTTGGCCGGTAGTACTGTCGTCGCGTCGACGTCGATCCCGATCCGGCCGCCGGTATCGTCTAGAAACCGAACATCCTGAATATGATGCCACGGCAGGATGTATCCGCCGATGCGCCGGTCCTGAACGCCCCTTTCGTCGATTGTCACCACCGGCCCTCGCCGTAAGAGGTGGCTGAAACAGAGGACGGTTGCTGTGGACATAAGTGCGATTGCGCCGATTATCGTGAAGGCGCGGGCGATCAGGTCCATCGATCCGATTCCTGAGACCGGATGCGTTACCACGGCGTAGGCAAAGAGGGCGGCCAATCCGGAAAGCGCGAGGATGACGCCGCTTACGCGTAGGCGGTCGACGTGGAAGTTGACGCGGTCGATAACGGGGCCGATTGGGTCCATGGTTCCCGAGAGATTACCGGGGAGCGTATGGGCTGGGTGCCGGGTTGCTCCAGAACGGTGATCATCGGACGGATTCCTTGTGAAATTGTTAACCATGCCTGCCACTAGCGGTGATTGACGGCGTTCCCGGCCGTTTCTGATCGTCGTTTGAACGGGGGAAGGGGATAGGCGTGGTCGCCGTAGGGTCTGCCAAGAGGGTGCGGACACCCGTTATGGCCGTTACCGCTGTGGCTGTGATCGCCAGTACAAAGATCATCTGGAACTCGGCGAGCCTGGAGCTGCCGTGTACCGGGTCGGTCGCCATCACTTGCTGAACGGCGAACACCGGATAGTCATACAGGCCATGCAGGATTGTCGGAACCACCAGCATGGCGACGAGCCAATACCGGCCGGTGATCTGCGGTGTGGCGTACCGTGCTGCGAAGTAACCCATGATGACGCCCACGGTTGCGTGCATGGGGACGGCGGTTACGGCCCGCAGCATGGCCGTTTCTGTCCAGTTCTCGGCGCCGAATACATAATACAGGTTTTCGATCGTCGCGAACCCGAGCGAGACCAGGATGGACAGAACCAGTGCGTCGAGCGGTTGGCGCATGTCCTCGTGCCGCAGCATGAAATAAAAAACGACGAGGAACTTGCCGACCTCCTCCGGTATCGCTGCGCCGAGAAATGCCACGGCGAGTGCGTGAAGACGGACCGGCTCGATGGCTAGGATGGCGGGCGTATACAGTCCGGCGATACCCGCGATCGGAATTGCCGCTGCGAACCCCAATCCGAAGCCGATCCAGACCAACTCCCTGAGGCGGCGCCAAGACCGGCTGCCGGCAAAATAGAGCAGTATGGCCAGCGCCGGTGCGATGGCAGATACCGCGGCAAGCAGCCGCAAATGCAAACCGTCCAATGGGATCATTGCAGAGCCACCGGCGGTGATGGGTGCGATATGGATTGGACCGCCACCGGCATCACAGACGCTCAAGCGGTAGGATATCGAGGATGATGATGGAAAGCGTGGCGATTTGCGTGAGGAAGCCGAAAACCGCGCCAGCAACCGATACGCCGCCGGCATGCTCGATATAGGCCCGCCGGGTGATTGGGTCTTCAAACTCCCGGTATGCCTTCGTGATACGCCGCGCGGCATGCTCTGCGTACCAGGACTTCGCGAAGAAACCGCAGATCATGGCGATAAAGAGCCCTGATCCCAGAAACAGGGCACCGGGCAATATATGATCGAGGAAGACCGGTAAAACGATGAGAATGACGCCGCCGGAATACATCTTTCTGTAGAACATCCACGGCACCGTCCAAAGAAATGCGGGCCAGTGCCATCCGCCTAGGCGCGTGCGAGGGGCAGGCGATTTCGTCGGGCTGATTTGTGCTGGCGAAACCGGGAAACTGCTCAGATATGCCGCCGCGCGCGGGCCGACGAACTGCAGCATGTCTTCCTGCGATCCAACATCCTTCGCGGTGTCTTGCGGCGGCGTTCCAATCACCGTTGCACTAGGAGAATTCATCCGCGGTTGCCTACCTATTCAAATCCTTCAAGCCATTTGCTGGCGTTGGTCGCCCGCCGGTGCGTGTAAGGCGCTGTTTCAGTTGGGATGATTATATATAAAAATCCAACTAATTATGGCAAAAAAGATAAAATAGAATGGCAAAAAGAGAGCATATATTTGTTGAAATATTGGGCGTGTATTTGCATAATAGGAATATTACTACGAATTAATGTTATTATTATTTTAACCATAACTTTATTAAAATACAGTTAAGGTTGTTTTGTTGTTTGGCTCGCCTGTCGGCAGGACGTGGATTCCGGTCGGTGGGGAGTGAACGGCTCGAGTGGAGGGGGTTGGCCGTGAACACGAAACTACGGAAGAGGTTGGCTGGAGCGGCCAATTCGAAGCGCATTCGTTGCCGGTTCGATTTGGATACGCGTTTCTATGGAACGCGGTTGTCGCTGTGCTTTGGGCTTGCATTATTCTCGCTGCTGGCGATCGTCTTTGCAGATATACCGTTTCTCGTGATGTTGCCGCTTTTCGGCTTCATCGGCCTTGCCGCGTGGGGGGCCTATGTGGCCCATCAGCGGTTGCAGTTGCGTCAACCCATCATTGCGGTCGGGCGTCGCGGTATCTGGGACCGCCGGCTTAGCACGGGCGTCATCCCTTGGACCGATATTGTCCAGGTCCGGACGGATCCGCAGGGCAATATCATTCTAGATCCTTGGAAGGAATTCAGTGGCCTGGACACCGTCGAATTGCCGCGGTGGAAGGAATTCTTGAGCCGGTTCGATGTTGCGATGAAGCCAGGCAGCATCCGCATCAGCCTCGTCGATATAGATGCTGAGAGCTGGGATGTTCTCGCCGCGATCGAAGCGTCGCTGCCTTATTATCTTCGCTCATTGTGGCGTCCTGAACCGACTCGGCGGAAGCCGGTCCGGCAGGCGCGCGCTGTATTCACCGGTCTTAGTGCCGCGACCGCGGTTGTTGTCCTGTTTCTGGTGGTCGCCGTCCCGGACAAGGACGGTGTTGCGGTCCTGCACAGCATGGGGCCGGTGACGGATGTCGGCATCGCCCCGAACGAGCCTGAGGATCATTCGATCGATGTCTACCGGCATGCGGCCGAGCGCGGCGATGCGGACGCACGTATGCGGCTTGGCCTGATGTTCTACGAGGGCGAAGAGGTCCAGCGTGACCATGGCGAGGCGGCGCGGTGGTTCCGGCTTGCCGCAAACGACGATGTTCCGGCAGGGCAGGCGGCGCTGGGCTACCTGCATGAGCAGGGGCTGGGCGTGACGCAGGATTTTGGGCAAGCCTTGACCTGGTATCGGCGGGCTGCCGAGGAAAAACATCCATGGGCGCAGTACCGCCTGGGTATGATGTATCGGGATGGCCGCGGCGTTGCGCGTAACTCGGACGAGGCCGTGCGGCTGCTCACGGCCGCGGCGACACAGGGCGATGTGGCGGGCCGATTCCATCTTGGTGAGATGTATGAGAACGGTTGGGGCGTGGCGCAGAACGCAGCTGCCGCGTCCGAGTGGTATCGCAAAGCGGCCGAGCAGAACTATGAGCGCGCTGAGTACAATCTCGCCGTTCTCTATCGTGACGGGCGGGGCGTGTCGAAAGATCCGGCCCAAGCGGCGTATTGGTTCGAGCGGTCTGCCCTGAAAGGCTTTGCGCAATCGCAGTATGCTCTTGGTCTCGCCTATGAGGTCGGCCGTGGGGTCGACAGCGATCAAGGACGGGCGAACCTCTGGTACTCGCTTGCGGAGCTGCATGGGCATTCGGAAGCCGTCAACCGACGTAAGCAGCTCATGGCGACTCTCGATGCGGCGACGCGGAAGAAGGTGGAAGAATTCCGCCAGGAGTGGCTGCGGCGCAATCTCCTGAACGGCGAAACCGATAAGCGGTTCCACGAGTATCGGCAGAAATCAGGCCCGAAGGCGTTTGCCGTCGCGATGAACGGCGCCTGGGCGCAAACGGAATCCGCCAAGCATGCGCGCGACGCGGTTCATCTCGTTATGAAGCGATGCCGTCAATATGCACGGGTCTGCATGCTCTATGCGGTCGGTGACTCGACGGTAGTCGGATTGCCGGAATCCCGGGTCGACGCCGTAATCTCCAAACAGCTGAAAAAGACGGCGGCCAGCGCACAGAAATAGCGAGACAAAGTTACGCGCCGGTACGGTTAGGAGCCTTGCTCCTTCCGCTCGACGATGGCAGCGCGGTCCTTTTTGAGGTGAACCGACTCGAATTCCGGGACACTATAGACCCAGCCCTGAGTCGCTTTGCGAATGGCGGTGGCTTCCTCCGCGATGCCCGTTGCCGCCCGGGTCGCAAGCTCGGGTGATGCTGTCACGTCGGCGACCCGCAGCCAGTCCGCGCCGTCTTGCCGGGCCAGCTCGATGCGTACGAACAACCCGTCGATCGTCAGAAACTCCGCACGGATAATGGCGCCTTTCGGGAACTGGCCCGGACGGTATTTTCGAGCATCGATCATCTCAAGGTCGGCGAGCGCACGACCAATATCGCTGGGATAGAAGTCGCTGATCAGTTTTTCGTTCGGACCCAGTCCTTCCAAGGAAAAGCCGCGTTTGGCCTTGGCGTCCGGCACGACGACCATCGTATCCCCCAGTGGGTGAAAGACGGTCGCCTTCGCAATCCGGCCCTTTGGGATGTCAATGATCGGACCGGTCAGCCAATCCTTTGGCTCGCCGCTGACCGCGAGATCGCCGCCCGCGAGCCAGGCCTGCGGCTTGCCCGGTTCCCGTATATAGAGGCCGCCTTCCCGGATGACCTGCAGCAACAGATTCTCTTTGCCGACGATGATATCGGCAAGGGTATTTTGGTCTTTGTCGAAGACTTGGACACGCTTGGACTCAGCATTCTTGGCGGTCGGATCCTGTAGGGCGAGGCGCCCGTAACGTTCCTGCTTCTGCGTTTTCGGTTCTAGTTTGACCAATTCGGACAGGTCGAACAGGGTTTTCTGAGCGACCTTGCTTTGCACCGGATGGTCGTCGCTTTCGCTCAAGACCCAACCGGCTGGCGACCGTTTGATCGTCATGCGACCGTGGCGGCTGAGAACGACGAGCCGGTTGACGTTTTCGATTTTCTCCGCGAAATCCGGGAATACCTTCTTGCCATATTCCTGTCCGCCCCAACTGGACCATTCCAGTTGTACGGCCCAGCCGGCGGCTATAACGCCGATCAGCGTGAGGATCGCCAGAACCTTTAATGCCCGTGCGCTCATTTAGGCCGCCGCCTTTCCTTGCGGTTTCACGGTCTTGCCGTTGTGCCGCCGTCGCCATATCCCGACGAGGATGGCGCCGAGAATAAGCAGGATCGGTACGGCGCCGATGTTGATGAACTTGAGCCAACTGTCCAAACGTTCCAGATCGTTTCGCAGGGCACGTTGAACGTCGCGCAGTTCTTTGCGGGTCTGGAGCATTTCCGTGCGGAAGACATCGATCCGTTCCCGCTGCTCCTTCGACAAAGTTACCTGTCCATCACGTGTGCTGCCGCTCGTGATGGCTTCCATCTCGCTTCGGGCTTTCGCCAGCCGTTCCTGCAATTGCCGTTCTTTTTGGCGGAACTGTTGTTCCGCATTCTGGCGAATGCGCTGAATCATGTGAAAGGGTCGGCTTGTCTGGGTGCGCCCACGCAACTCGATGAGGGCGCTGCTTCCGGTCAGGTTGTCGAGCGCGTTGATCAGGAAGTCGATGTTGTTGGCGTTCGGCACCAGCATCTGACGACCGCCTTCCTCGCTTAAGTCGGCCCAGAATTCGTCATGCAGCATGTCGACGTCGCTGACCACAATCGTATTGATGGGGACACGGGAGGCTGCGAGATGCTTGCGTTCGGTACCTTCGGCCCGGGTAGTTGCCTTGTCCGCGGTTGGTGCCGTGATTTTTATGCTCGGGCCGCCGGCCGGAAAGGCCGATTTGGCGTTGCCTGTCGCACGGGCGACGAGCATCAATCTTTCATTGCTCGGCTTGAACCCGCGGAACAGTCCGATGACGTCCGGTTGTCCGAAGAACTGGCGCGAGTTGACCGCCATGGAACGCGGACCCGTCGTCACCAAGGGCGTAATGGTGGTATCCGTGTTGGGCAGCTTCTTCAGTACGCCCGCCGTGCCCATGTTGAGACGGCTGATGTCGCCGGTTACGACGTCCGTCGTATCGAAGTTCTCGGGACCGAGCATCAGCCATGCGACATAGTCCGCGACTTCAATTCGGCCTTCGTGCCGGACGCGAATACGCCGTGCGGCATCCAGGTCGGTCGCAACGCCTTCCGGTAAGAAGGCGAGTCCCCATTTACTGAGCAAAAGATCGAACTGCGATTGCGTACCCAGGGTGTTGGGCGCGCCGACTTTCGCGCTCGATTCTACGACCGGGTCCAAGAACACGAGCGCGCGGCCGCCGTTCAGTACGAACTGGTCGATAGCATAAAGCGCATATTTGTCGAGCTTCTTCGGGTGGATGATAAGAAGAACGTCGATATGGTCCGGAATTTCCTCGACATAGGAGGGCAGCGGCTCGACGCTGAAGAATTCACGCAACTGATCGATGAACGGCCAGCGCGGCGCATCCCGGTTCGGGACCGTGCCGGCGCCGCCGATCGGTAGTGAACTGATCAATCCCACAGCCTTCTTCTTCGGATTGGCCAACCGGTAGATCAGTTTCGTGATGTCGTATTCCAAAAAGGATTCGCGATCCGGCGAGAACAGACGGATGAGTTCGACATCGTCGGTGCTGTTCGTGCCGACCAGTCCGAAATACCCGAGGTCGCCGGACTCGTTGAACGGGATACCGTTGAGACCGAACGCCATGGCCTTGTCTTCGGGCCCCGAGAACGGCGCGGCGTCGAACAGTTCCAGACGGATCTTGTCGTTGGCGAGACCGGTGTAGCGATCCAGCAATTCGCGGACGCGGACGAAATGCCGCGCGTGATCCGGGTTTCCTTCGCCCAGTTCCTTGGTGAAATAGAGGCGGAGCGTCACCGGCTCGTCGAGGCCCTCAAGAATTTTCTGGGTACCGGCGGAGACGGTGAAGAGGCGATTCTCCGTCAGGTCCAATTGGAACGGCTTGAAGACCATATTCGAAAAGATGTTCACCGCCAGCAGCAGGATTACCCCGAGGGAAAGGCCGAGAACAGCCCGTTGCGATTTCGAAGAGGTTTTTATCCAAGTCATCGATCGCCCCTCAACTCGCTTTCTTGAGGTCGACGATAACGATATTGGCGAACAGCCAGAACGCGATCAAGGATACGAAGAACACGACGTCGCGGGATTCGATCAGGCCTTGGGTGACCGCGTTGAAATGGGTCAGGAAGCTCAACGATGCAATCGTCTCGACGAACCAGTCCGGGGTCCAATCGCGGAAGAAGTTCAGGACGATGTCCAGGCCGCTCATCGTGAACAGAAAACAGGCGGTCGCGGCGATAATGAAGGAGATCACCTGATTCTTGGTCAGCGCGGACATGCAGGAACCGATTGCCAGAAAGGCGCCGGCCATCAACAGGCTACCGATATAGCTTGCGAAGATCACGCCGTTGTCCGGATCCCCCAGTATGTTGACCGTTATCCAGATCGGGAAAGTCAGGAACAAGGCGATCGCGCAAAACGCCCAGGCCGCGAGAAACTTGCCGAGGACGGCCTCATGCGTCGAGATCGGCAGTGTCATGAGGTTCTCAATGGTGCCGGTCTTCCGTTCTTCCGACCAGAGTCGCATCGCGACCGCCGGGACGAGCAGCAGGTACAGCCAGGGGTGATAGACGAAGAACGGCTGCAGGTCCGCCTGGCCCCGGAAAAGAAATGCGCCGAGGAAGAAGGTCATAGAACCGGTGAGCGCCAGAAAAATAACGATGAAGACATAGGCAAGGGGGGTGCCGAAATAGCTGGCGAACTCGCGCTTGGCGATGATGCGGATATTACGCATTGCCGCCTCCGCGCTGTTTCTCCTCGGCCGTCATGTCCCAGAACACATCGTCGAGCGCTCCTTGCTCGACGAACACTTCGCTGGTGGACAGGTCTTCGGCGCGCAGAAGGTCGTTGATCTGTTGCGAGATTTGCCGGCCTTTCTTCGGGAAGACCCGGAGATGGACGACAGCGCCCGATTTCTGCTCAACATCGATACTCGTCACGCCGGACATCGTGCCGATTTTGGATTTGATCGGCCCGGCGTCGGCGTCGGTGGTAACGATCAGCACGGCATTGTGGTTGGTCGCTTGTGCGCGAAGCTCGTCAGGCCGGGCATCCGCCCGGATCTTGCCGCGGGCAATGATCACCGCGCGTGAACAAACCGCCTCGACTTCCTCAAGAATATGGGTGGAGATGACGATCGCCTTGTCATGAGACATTTCCCGGATCAAGGATCGGACATGGCGTTTTTGGTTTGGGTCGAGGCCATCCGTCGGCTCGTCCATAATCAGGACGGGCGGATCGTGCAGCATTGTTTGCGCAAGGCCGACCCGACGCTTGAAACCTTTTGAAAGAGTTTCGATCGGCTGGCGCAGCACCTCTTCGAGGGACACTTTCTCTACCACCGCATCGACGCGGCGCTGCCGTTCGGCACCGTCGAAACCGCGAATCTCGGCGATGAACCGGAGATACGATAAGGGCGTCATATCGCCGTAGGTCGGTGCCCCTTCGGGCAAGTATCCGAGTTGGCGTTTGACGGCGACGGGGTCCCGGCTGACATCCTGTCCGCAAACCGATGCCCGGCCCGAGGTCGGGTCCAGAAAGCCGGCGACCATTTTCATGGTGGTCGATTTGCCCGCACCGTTCGGGCCGAGAAAGCCGAGAACTTCGCCCGCGTCGACCGACATCGACACATCGTCCACTGCCGTAATGGTGCCGAACCGTTTCGTCAGGTGGTCGAGGTCGATCATCGGCGGCATTGTGTCACGCCACCAATTTTCAGCCCTGGGCGTTGGGGCGTAACCGCCCGGCTCTTGGTGTTCCTCTGGAGCATTCCGGCTGGTTTCCAGCACTCATTCTATATGACAAGCCGGTTTGTATACCGCGAATGATGGATGCAGGGAAACAGCTTCCATCATCCGGTAATCAAATGGTGTTTCGGTTTCCGAATGTCGAGATTTGAGCGCCCGGAATTGCCGCCGTCAGCGAGGACGGGGTACGGGGCGGTGCAGGGGTTGCATTACATGAAGGCCGCATAGGCCATTTAGGGTTCGTGTCTGGCTTCGGTGTTAGTGAATGGTGCCGCAGCCCTCTTCGGACAAGAGGAAATCCATGGCCCTAACGATGTCCCGGCAGGGCGTTTCCAAGCCGGTGCCGTCGTCGTCCCAGAGCGTTTCGGCGGCCCGGCGCGCCCCGTGCAGAGCATCTGATCCGTGCATTTCCACGAGGCGGTTGGCCAGTATCCATGTCCGTACATCGCGCCGCATTTTGTCGCTCCGGCTGTTTCGGATGCTGTGATTGAACCATGAACGTGACGGCGGGAATGTGACTGCAGTCACCAAAACGCCTTTGTTTCTGGAACTTTAGGGCTAGTAAAAAGGGACTAGCCAAGGTCATTTGACGTTGAATAGGAATATAGATCTATGCAGGTTTGGAAAGTGTGGCGATCTCAGATGATCCGATCTCGTCGGTTACGATGGTGACGCGATTCATACGCCGGGCGGCGGGCCAGTAGTCGGCGACGGCATAATGCAGGGCCGCCCGGTTGTCCCAGAATGCCATGGAATTTCGCTGCCAGGCGAAGCGGCATTGATATTCGGGCTTCGCCACATGACGGAACAAGAAATCCAGGACTCGCTGGCTTTCCTCAAGCTCGATGCCAACGATATGCGTCGTGAAGCTCTCGGACAGATATAGATGCTTACGCCCCGTAACCGGATGCACCTTTACCAGGGGGTGCTCGACCGGCGGGTTATCCTGGCGCATTGCATCCATTCGGGCGAAGTTGTCGCCTTTCCAACTGCGTGCCTTTGCCGGGCTTCCGTGCAGCTTCATGAATTCGTTTACCGCGCTCAGCCCTTCAAGATACACCTTCATGCCATCAGACAGGCCTTCATAGGCTGCTGTAAGGCTTGTAAAAATCGTATCGCCGCCGGCAACCGGGACATCCACGCCGAATAGGATGGAGCCGAATTCCGGGTTCATTCGGTAAATCCCGTCCGAGTGATAGTGGTTGACGTTGGGGGGCTGTTCGCGATCGTTGATCAACACCTGCATTTCCGACACGTCGTCGAGTACTTCGAACGCAGCGCGCTGGGCCTTTCTGAGCGGCCCGAACCGGCGTGCGAAATCCGCATGTTGCTGCGGTGTGATTGCTTGATCGCGGAAGAAGACGACATGCCGCTCCATCAGCACATCGTGTATTTCGGCGATCACTTGATCGTCGAGCGTCGTCCCGAGGTCCACGTCGCTGATTACGGCGCCGACGAATGTCGTGACCGGGACGGCGGTGATGGTTTCATAGTCCTTCAAGGCTGATCTCCGAACCTTGGCTCCATTCGGACTAGAATAATCCTCTATACGCTCCCTGCAAAATCAATGATGTTTGCGGCATTTATCTGTCTGCAGCTCCATCAAACACGCCCTAATTCTCGGTGGAATTTCGAAAGTCCGGCGTTGATTTGTGCCTGGTTCTCCTGCCAATCCGAGATGGATTGAATGTGCGCTGCGTAGTTCTGTCGGCATGCGGACTCATTCCAATACCAGGGTGGCATGACGGAGTATCGGCGCTCCAGCGCGCTTCGCCACGATGAATAGTCGGGCAGGTGGCGTACAGCCGCCATTTCTCGTGCGCCATCGAAATCGAGGCTGTGGCGGTGTCCTGGATCGGCCGTCACCCTTCGATCTCGAGCCCTTGGCGATGAAACTGACGGGCAACATTGCCGTCCCATTCGCCGTTCTTGAAGGTCATGGTGCCGCTGCTATCACTGCTGTCTTCGAAATTGGACAAGCCGTCTAGAAGATCCTGGTATTCCTCCGCAGCGTGCCAACGATCCCAATCGAGCCATTCCGTATCTTCGATCGGATCGTTGTCTGGCAGGATCTGGCTTGTCGCCTGTCTAAACTCACGATTGATTACAATCATTAGAATTCCTTCCGAAAGCTCATCGTTTTTGCCATAGCGGATACATCTTTCAGGAAAAGTGTATGGAAAAACGGTACAGTCTTGCGGATTTCAATTCAACGCAATCTCATGCAAATTCGGTGTGCTTCAATATCTGACGTTTGGAAACATGACGTCACGGCGTGCGTCGGAGCACCGGTTGAAAGTCAGTTTTCGGAATCGCCGCGGTCAAGCAAAGTTCTTGCTAATCGGCAGACTGATTCTGCTTCCCGATCCAAACTCGGCCAGCGTTCCTCTTCCTGCAGCGAGTAGAGCCGTCCATACACTTCAGCGACCATCCGTGCCAGGTGATGATTTGTAAGGCTGAGTGAATTCTCCGATGCACATTCACTTATCTTATTCATGATGGCTGTAAGGAGATCGGGGTCAATTGATGTGGTTGTTTTAAAATCAGTAGGTTCAGAGAAAGTGGGCCGTGCGATCCACAGGCTGTCATGCTGTGCTCCCGCAAGGGCTAGCACGTCCCGGTTTCTGATCGGTGGCGCACCTTTGCCGCAAAGCAGCGGCGCGAGTGCGTCGACAAGATCAATCGGCAAGTACGGTTTGCGGTATTCATTTTCATAGTAGGCATAGGAAGAAGGGGATCGCCCGTAGTTCGATCCTGCTTCTTTTAAAGCGGCCGCCAAGCCGCGTACGGAGAAGCCTGCGCATTCACGCAACCGCTTGAGTTCCAAGGCCGCTTTCGAGTTTGTCGCCATCAAGAGCTTGTTATTTGTTTCGCAAAATGGGTGTCGCGCTGTTTTTCCGCACAATATGCATCGAATATGATTGACTATGTACGAAAATTTAGCACAGTAGTCCAGTAGTATTTTAAGTTGAATTGGAGGATTGTAGATGAAAGCAAATATTGCATCTTGCGATCTCGGAGTTTCGGCCGATCGATGCGGTGATGAGTATGACCGGTTTGCGGCGGGACGCGGACGAGGATGCGTGCCGCGCGGAATGGCTGACTGTGCGGGTGTGACACCCGGTTTGTCGCGGGCGCATGCCCGATTGAGAGCGGGAGTGAATACATCTTCAACGGGGCAGCGATAATGAATGTGCCACAATTTCGATCCGGTCCGGCCCAGAATTCCATGGATTATTGTACGCGACGTTCCGGTGCTCGGGCGCTTGCCCGGTCAATCGAGGCCGCGTGGATAGACAGCGGGCATGAAGTTCGATGTCGCGTTACGCCGATTCGCAACGGCGAGGGTCGTATACTCTGTTACGCCATTACCTCGGATTTGCGAGACGGATTGCCTCGTTGAAGCGTATCTCGAGTGACAGGGCCGCCGAGCACAGAAAGCCCGGCGGCCCGGAAGTGTCAGGCGGACCGGGATCGGTTGTTTGGTCCCCTGACGATGTCCGGGAACGGTTGGATGATGCGGGACGGACCTTGGTCGCATTGCCGATGCCCAAAGGAGAACGACCACAGTCTGTTCGGTCCCATTGGCCCGAGACAGCGCGGCAGGCCGAAGACGCGTTTTTCGCGCTTGTCGGCGCCGATGATCAGATTAAACAGGATTTTTCCCGGGACCATAATGCGGTCCGTGCCGCGCCGAGCGCCCGGGCGGTTGCGCGTATGGAGGAGGTGTTGAATTGGTTATGGTATCTCTCGGACGAGCGGAAACGTCGACTTTGTCTTGCGCGCGCGTTGATTCATCCGGTCAGCGACCGTCATCTGGTCAGCTATCGAAAGCTTGGTCGCATTTTCGGCCTGCATCACGATACGATGCGGGCCTGGCATGATCGCGCTTTGGCGGATTTGGCGCAGGCGCTGACCCGTGATGGAGTTTGCAAGAACCCGGAACCCGCTTTCCGGCGAAAGGTCTGAAAGCGCGAAGCCGGGGCCGTCATGCTCAGAGTTGGTATAGTAATATGCCCGGGGCGGGTGACGAGACGTCGGGTTATGAAGTTAGACAAGACGTTAGACAGTAAGAACAGGTGGGCCCTTCTATGACCAATTTTTATGTCCATCACCGAGTGACGGCTGAACCCCATCATTGGCGTGATGTCAGCGATGAAATTCGCGGCGCGGGTGAGGCTCAGCTCTCGGCCGCGGGAGGGGAACTCTATGGCATCTGGCGCAGCCAGATCGGACGCCCTCGCGATGAACTCACAGCCATCACCGTATGGCAGGATGAAACGTCGGCTTCCGGTGCCGCGGGCCCGCTTTGCAATGGGATATCCGGGGTTCGCGATTGTGTTAGTGATGTGATGGTGCCGACATTAAGGCCGAATGACGCGAGCCCGCCTGTGCGCCAGGGGAATTATGCTTTTCGCTGGTTTGAGACCCCGTCACCGAACTGGGATGAATTCCTGGAACTTTGCGCTGGCGCTTGGCCGAATTTTGAATCGTCCTATGATTCGCAAGTGATCGGGTTGTGGCGATGCGCCGTGGATGGTGACACGGGACACCGGAGCCTTTTGTTAACGCGCCGGCCGGATTTGGCGATGTGGGAACGATCGAAACTTCCCAGTGGCGAAGTCGAAATGGAGGTGCGGCGCAAGCTGAACCGGCGATACGAACTTTGTGAATGGACCTGCGTATACACGACCACTTTGTTGACGGCCACCGACAAAGTCGATTCCGCCCGTTGGACCTAGCATTAACCCTGACGTGCTGGCTGCATACCTTCCAGCAAGTGCCGGTCCGCCGCCAATGTCTCGAACAGGAAATCGAGAACGGCTCGAATTCGCGTCGACCGGCGAAGATCGGGATGGGTTAGTATCCAGACATCCGTCGTCAGCTCTTCACTCGGTTCAATGACTCGCTCGAGATTCGGATGCGCGTCGCCAAGAAAGCAAGGCAGGATGGCGATGCCGAGCCCGTACCCCGCTGCCGCGGTCATGGCGCTGGTATTGTCGAACTGCATGGTGATGGCATTCGGGTCTACGTGTCGGGTCAGCCACTGGGCCGCCGAAAAGAAACTCAAGGCATCTCCGAATCCGCAGATCTTGTGGCCGCTGAGGTCCTTGATCGATGACGGCCGGCCGTATCGATCCAAGTAGCTCTTCGCCGCATAACCGCCGTACGCCATGCGGGCGGCCTTTCGGCCGACGAGATCACCTTCGACGTGGCGCGCCGGACGGATTGCGACATCCGCCTCTCGTCGGGTCAGGTCGGCGACTTGATTGTCGACGGAGAAATCGAGCCGGACATGGGGAAATCGTTCCTGAAACTGGGGAATCCGTTCGGGGAAATATGCGATTGCCAATGAGTCGGAAACCGAAAGCCGTACCGTTCCGCTTGGCTCGAGGTCTTGGGCCACGACCTGGCGTTCCAGCGCCAGCATCGCCGTTTCGATGCTCTCGATGCTTGGCAGTAAATCTGTCCCGAGCGTCGTTAGCGTCAGCCCGTCGGGTCGGCGCTCGAACAACGGCCCTCCCAAATCATGCTCGAGTTTTTTGAGCCGGCGAAAGGCGGTCGAGTGATCGATCCCGAGGCGACGGGCGACCGATGCCAAGTTGCGGTGCCGCGCCGCCGATAGAAAAACGCTGAGATGGTCCCAATTGGCGATTGATCGATTCATTGGCATCCGTGCAATTTTGATTTGCAAGTTTGCCAGTTTTCAACAAGGCCGACAAACGGCGATGCTATCCATCAAGGATCGCTTGTGGAGTTCCGGCCTGCGCGGCCGCGGATCGTTGGGCGGAGAAGGGGACTGGCGTGCACACGCACCCACAGTCGAAGCGATCCAAATGATGACTCGACAGGAGGAATAGGAATGCGTCTGGCCAGTAAATTAGCAAGTGTCATTGCGGTGGCGGCTATCGTTGCCCCGTTGGCCTTATCAACCGCGTCGTTGAATGCGGCCGAGGGCGAGGCCGCTATCAAGGCCCGCATCGATCTGATGAAGAAAGATGTTCTCAATAATTGGAAACCGATCAAGGCCTACGCGAAGAGCGGTAAGGGATCGCCGGCGGATGTCTCGCGTCACGCCAAGGCGTTGGGCGTGGCGGCAAAGAAAATTCCGGCGCTCTTTCCCAAAGGTACGGGCCGTGGAGACTACCCCGACACGGTAACCCGAGCCTTGCCGGATATCTGGAAGGATTGGAAAGGTTTCGAGAAAGCGACCAAGGACCTGGTCGATCAAAGTGCTGCACTGGCGAAAGTTGCAGACGGTGGCAACAAGGACGCCATCGTGAAGCAGATCGGTATGACCGGCAAAATCGGTTGCGGCGGCTGCCATAAGCCGTTCCGAGGCGCAAAGGTCAAAAAGTAACCGATCAGAGAGTATAACAACCCGCCCGATCCTTCGCCGCGCCCAAATGTGCTGCGAGGGATCGGGATTTTTTTTGCCGTACTCGCGACTCCGGCGATGCTACGCCGGTGGACGCGTTCAAGAACGGCATTGCCGCTGGCCAATCACCGCGGCCGTGGCCGCCCACGCGTGCTTGGATGCGAGCATTTACGGCATGCCCGTTGTCCTGGCCATTCGGATACGAAGGTCACGCCGCATTTGAAGCATCGACCGAGGGTGTTGCGGTGTCCGACCAAGACCCTTGGCCAACGATGTGGTGCGCTTTGGAGCATGGTGCCCTCCCGTTCGCTGGGATCAGGTTTCACCAGTGCCACGTTGCCTCCCGGCCGATTAATTTTCCGGCCGGTTTTCTCCCAATCGGAATCCTGCGATCAGAGTGCGGCGTTTCTCGGTTCGGAATGTGTCTATTTCGTGACACGAATGCCGGGAAAACCCGGATTTAGGATTCTTGGTAAGGATTTTACCGGTACCGGTAAAAATTCCTATGACGCCGCGATTGGCATCGTCAAACTTCGAACTCTAGGCTTGCCGGGCTTATGAGGACGCTGAAATGTTCGCACCAAATGATCACGCTTTTATACTTCTTCAGGTCCAATCCGGATGGGACAGCGTAGTTTTGACTGCCTTTGAAGGCGCGAAGACGGCCGAGATCCACATACATTGTCTTCGTGATCTCGGTCGATGGGGTGACGGTTTCCAAAGGGACCAGATAGACGTGGAATTTCGGACCGGGCCCGACCTCGAAATCACTCGAGAGATGAACGACGTCGTCATACACCGTTACTGAACCGCTCCCATAATGGATCGGATCGGATGGATTCGCGTGAATGAATTTGCCGGTCGCGACGACGTTCTTGGCGTCGGCGTTCTCGACTTTCTCCTGCGCGACAATGTCCGCGAGAAAGACATATGGGTAAACGAAGATTCCCGCCGCGAAGCCAAGTCCGATACCAAGCGATCCCCCGATCACAAAGGCAATGGCGAGCCGTTTCATGTTGGTCATCCCTGATAGCCATATGGAGCGTCGCTAGGCGAACGCCATTAAGGCCACCTTACCATCGTCACTTGTGGCGTCGAGGTGGAAGTTCGGCGTCAGTTTTCGCGCAAACCGTAACGCAGTGCAGCAGCCAGGTCTTGCGCCGTCGGCGTGTCGCTTCCGGCCGACTTCGGGTCGTTTTGCGTGCTTGCCAACTTCCTGGTCGGCTTCACGCCGGTGCCGAGCTCATCCAGGTCCGATTGCGCAGGTGTTCGTCGATGACGGCAGAGGAAAACGAGGTGGTGCCAAGCAAGATGTCCGTAGAATAGAAAACCACCGCCCAATATTGCGAATCCCATAAGGATTATCGCGCCATCGTGCGCCCGCAGGATCAATTGCGAGTCTTGAAGAAAGTGAGCGGCGCTGGAACTAACGATCAATCCACCGCACAGCAGCGTGGCGCCAAAACAAATTGATGGATCGAAGGCGACAAGACCTGCCAGGACCTTTCTCCTCTTACGGATCGGATCCTTTGTCCTTGGTGCCTTCGGGAAGGTGGTTCGAAACTGCCGTCGTGGTCGCAACGCCAGTTCCCAAATTGCAATAATTAGGACAAGGGCGGAAAAAACCACGAGGGCCGGCGCCGTCCCAAGCTCAGGCCCCATCCACTGACGGAATGCCATGAAAGGACCGACACCCGCCATGAAGATGACGAGACCTCTGGGAAAGTTGCGGCGCGCTTCGTCAGCGCGCATCTGGAGGTACGTTTTGTACTCCGCGCCATTCAACCAATAGGCTTCTTCGGCAAGTAGGCCCGGATAAACGATCGCTCCGCCATCGGGCTGCCGGACGATGTTGCGGTTGCGGAAATGAATCTCGGAAAAATCGGTCGGCGGGTCCTCCAGGGATTCGGTCTTGCGGTCCCGGGTCGAAGACAGTGCCCAGGAGAAAGTAACGAACAATCCTACGATCGTCCAACCCAACAACAGGTTCGTAAGGATGATGTGTTTGGTGCGGTAGTGGTTTCGGCAGACGGCGACAATCGACGGCCCGAAATACAAGGTCGTCGGAATGAGCCAGAAGATAAAAGTGGCGACGAAATCCATCTAGGTCGAAATCCCGAGTTGCCGTTATACGTTCCGTTCCATGACTACTGCGGATCGAACGTTCTGAAGGCATGCCGTTCGACTGCCTCACCGCCGGAACGGTGCCGCAGGTTAATTAACCACTTAAAATGATTGAATTTCGGTTAAGGATTGGGCGTTGGCGGCCGCTTCTCCGTAAGGTTCAAGGGCTATGCGGCTGGCGATAGTTAACAACTTGTTAATCCTGCCCTTGCATGATCGCTTGGGCCGTTTGGCCCTTCGAACTCCGCGGGATGAAGATCAGAAAATGGCCAGTTCGCTAATTCGGCAGGTCGGGATCGTCGCTATTTTTGTCATGGTCGGCATGTCGATGTCAGTCCTTTTGATAGCGACGCCGAACGCTTCCGAACAGCCCCCCTTCATAATCGAGGGGCAGGCAAAGGTCGTTTCCGGCAACACGCTTGAAATTTGGGGCCATCCGATCCGGTTGTGGGGAATTCGTGTGGCCGAACCGGACTCGGAAAAGGGCCGGCAGGCGATGGCTCATCTCCAGCGGCTCATTGCCGGCGTCACGGTTACCTGTCACGCGGTCGATACCCGCTCGCTACGGCATATGGTTGCCCGATGTTTTGCCGGAGGGATCGATATCGCGCGGCCGATCGTTGAGGTAGGACATGCGCAAGACGATCCCGCCCAGTCCAATGGGTATTACGCCCGAACGAATTGAGGCGGCTTGGGGTTGAGGATTCACGGCACGTCATTGCCATAGGCTGATGCAAGGGTCGTCCTCGTCCTTAGGTCGTGTCCAGAAACCGCTCTTCCAGCGCCGCCGCAACCGCCTCGAGAGGAATAGCGTCGATTGCGCCTGATGGATCGAAATCCCGCGCCCACAGCGTCGTGAGTGTCGGCGTATAGGGCGCGAAACTCGTTGGTCTGGTCGGTCCGTATAAAGAGACCATCGGTGCTCCCCCGGCCGCCAGAATATGGCCGATCCCCGAACAGTTCGCGACCGCGACACGCAGCCGCGCCGCCAAGGCCATGGCGAGCGGCGGTCCCTTTATGTCCACCGCGACGCCGTCACGGTCCCACTCCGGGAACTTTGCGGTTGGCAGCTCCCGCCGCAATTCGGGAAGCCAGGCTTCCTCTTCCGGGCCGACGAAAAAAACCGGGACTCGCCCCTTGGCTTGTTGTGCATGGGCCAACGCCGCGAACCGGTCGAGTGGCCAGCATTTGCCGGTTTCCTTGTTCCCGGCGCCGGGCGCTAGGCCGACATACTCTGCCCCTTCGGGAAGCAGGGCGGCGGCCGCCTGTTTCCATTTTTCGTCGAGAGGCCAGGTGTGTGATGGTCGAACGGGCTGGTTTATCGCCGCCGCCGTCAACGCCAATAGCTTGTCGGTTAGCAGGGTTTGCTGCCGGTAATCGCCCGGCGGCTTTCGGTTCGAGAACAAATAGCGCCAGCAGCCTGAAATGAAGGTCCTATGGCTGACCCGTCGCAACACGAGCGTCCGGACAAGATTCCGTTGCGTATCGAACACCAGATCAAAGTGCCGACCTTTCAGCGGCTGCCAGTGGCGCAGGAGTTCCTTCGGGCTGCCATCGATATAAAAGTCTGTGATTAGCTCGTCGATAAAACCATCGACCAGTGGTTCGAGGATGCCTTGGAACATACTGGGACCATACCCGGCGATCCAAGTAATACGGGCGTTCGGGAATGCCTCCCGAATGGAACGTAGAAAGGGCAGTTTCAAGATATTCTCGCCGATCGCGTCATCGGGATTACTGCCGACGTAGACGAGAACGCTATTCGCCGATCGATCGTTGTTCATAGCGTTCGCCCGAAATTGCTACCGGCCACCACGCGTCTAGTATTCCGTATAGGATTTTTCCTCGACGATCGACGAGCCGAGCATCGTGTTGATTTCCCGTTTGATCTCCGCGCGCCGGTCGTTGGTCGTATAAACCGACCGGGCCAGTTCCACGAACCTAGGTCCGAAATCCTGGTTCGCCTCGCATACCCGGATGGCGTCCTCGATGTCCCACAACCGCTCATTGACCGATTGGAGTTCGCTTTCGAAATCCTTCAAGGAATCCGAAGCATCGACCGAATCTTCCCAAGTCTTTCGGAGCAACGCGAGTTCATAGCGGACGTTTTCCAATTTGTCGGCATCCGTCATTCGCGCCGATTTAATTTCAAGGATGGAAATTTTGTCCAGCAACTCACCCGGTGAGATATCGACCGTGATTGTGGAAAGTTTTTGATCTAACTGGGCCATGGCAATGGGTTTTCCGAACGGCAGTCGTTTCGGCGCGATTGATGCGCCGGACCCTATCAGCGCCCATAATCCCGTTCAAGCAACCCGTCGATGCTATTGCTTCGCTGTGCTGGCCGTCGGCTCTGTCAGAACGACAAGGCGTTTGCGGAGGGCTGTGGTCAGTGACTCGACCTTCCCACCGTTTTTTCCGATGTAGGCCGAAAACTCGTCCCGTTGCGCTAACACCATGCTGACGCCTTCCACGCGAACGTCGAGAATCTTGTATTGATCGCCCAAATTCCGGACCTGGAAATCCACGCGTAATGCCTCACCGCCGCCGCCCGGCACGATCTTAGTCTTGACCATACTGTCCTGCGGCCGACGTGTCTTTATGACCTGCTCAACGGTAAACGTCTCGCCGGAGAACCGGCTGAACTGTTTTGCATAGAGGGTGACGATGTAATCCTCGAACACCCCGATAAACTCATCGATCGATTGCTGCGATGCCGTCCGCCGGTGTTTTCCAAGCACGAAGCGACCGATCCGCTCGACCGCAAATCCGTCGCGAAGCAACTCGCGCAGTCTATCTTCGCGCAACGTTTTCGTTGCCGCAGGGTCGGAGAGGAAATCGATAGTTCGATTGCCGAGGCGGGTTACGAATGCGCCTGGGTCCTTGTCGGACACCTGGGTAATGCCGGGCGTCGGCGCAATTACGGTGCTCATCAGAGTTAGGCCGACTAGGAAAAGAGTCAGCCGCCGGCAAATCATGGTCGAAACGCCTCCTCAGTCTGTATGCCGCGCGATAGTAGGCCCTACCATCCCGAGCAATTCTTATTGTCGCTGACTGTGCCTGCTTCGCGATTGTATATCAAGTTACGGCACGATGGCATTAATGCGTTGGTAGACTTCTTGCACTGCTAAGCGCGAAATGTTTTGAGCGTGTCCAAGTCTTTCAGGTCGAAAAGGTCTTCGCACCACGATTGAAGGGCCTTCGCTTGTTGCTCGGACCAACCTCCGAAACGGACGTTGTTCTGGAACTTCGCAACGATTTCCCGATGCTGCAACGGCTCGCGGGTGCCGCCGCGCATATGCGGCTGACGGACTATATGTTCGCTGCCGTTTTGCATGGTCGCCCGAATGTGCCCGGAATAGTTTCGGGGATATTCATTGTCGGGATCGATGACGTAGGTGACTTTCTTCGCAAGATTCAGCACGTCCTGATCGCGTATGCGTGCATCGGTGAATTGGGCCAAGCCGGCTGCGCGGTCGAGAAATCCAACGGCAATCAAATAGGGGATGCTGAACTTAGATGAATAAGGTGTAGTCGGAACATGCTTCTCCGCAAGAGGTTCCCAAAGCCGATGAACGATGCCTTCACCTGTTTCGCACTCGATCGATGCAATGTCGTCCGCGTTGATTTCCAATTCGGCCAGTTTGATGGCGCAATCGATATATGGTTGAGCCATCGTGCCGCAGGCATAGGGTTTGAAGGCAATACGTTGCATCCGCCAGTCGCTCCCCAAGTCCGAAGTAAGGTGGCTTAAGTCCTGGTCGATCGAAGGATCGGCAAAGGTAAAGAAGAATCCGTGCGTGCCTTCGAAAACCGTTCGGGGGCCGGTAAAACCTTCTTTCGCCATTGATGCGGCCCGTAAGCCGGATTGTGCGGCCCAACCTGGGTGAAGCCGCTTCGTCCAAGTGCCTTCCGCCAGATACTCGATGATTCCGGATGCCATACTGCCGGCGACGCCGAGGGCATTGGAAATCTGCCCGGTTGATAGTCCAATGGCAGCGCCGACTCCGGCCGCTGCGCCCATTGCCCCGATAACCGCGGTAGGATGAAATCCGGCGCGATGGATTGCCGTTGGGGCCACGACGGTCATCCGGCACATCACCTCCATCGCAACCACAATCCCAACCAGGACATCGCTGCCGCTTCGGCCATGCCTTTCGCACGCCGCCAGGATTGCCGGGATCGCCGGAGCGCCCGCATGGACGGGCGACCCCTCATAGGTGTCGTCGAAATCCTCGCCATGGGCGGCTGTTCCGTTGATGACCGCCGCACCCGCTGCGTCGAAGGCGGCGGGATGACCGAGTGCGGTGCAGTCACCGGCTCCGTCCCAAGCGCGGACCAGGCTTTGCACATAGTCCATTTGCCGGACGGAAACGCAATTTCCCGCAAAGTCCAACAAGACTTCCGCCGCCATCGTTCGCACATCTCCGGGGATTTCCGAAGCTGTCAGGCTCTCGGCCCAGTCCGCGATTTGTTCTGCGATGGCCGGTTGGCCGGTGGCGCTCTCAGTACCCGTTGCCATTTCTTCGGTCCCCTTTATTCGTTCGACGGCAGTGGTGTGTTGGCATTCGTTTTGGTGATCTCGGGAGTCGGGAAGACATCGACGGATTTTAATCCAGACCCCGTCGATAGCAGGATCACCGTCGCGTCGCTTTGGACAACGCCATCGGCCAGTGCCTTTTTGAGCGCGACCAACGTCGTCGCGGACTCAGGGCAAGGGAAGACGCCTTCGGTCCGGACAATTTCGGCGGCTGCGCGGATCGATTCGTCATTCGTTGCCGTATAGGCGTTGCCGCCGGTCTCCCTAAGAATTTCAAGCACCGCGCGGTCGCCTGGGGGCGTCGTGGACTTCAGACCGCCGGGCAGTACATCCAAGTCCTCCCAAACATCCGCTTTGTCTTTCCCCTGCCGGAATGCGCGGACAATCGGTGCGCATCCTTCGTATTGCGAGACGATCAACTTCGGCAGCGGGCCTTCCTCGACCCATCCCAATGCCATGAGTTCCCGAATTCCTTTGTAAATTGCAATCGCGCCGAGGCCGCCACCGGTCGGATAAACGATGGCATCGGGCAGTTTCCATCCGAGTTGCTCGCATATTTCGTAGCCCATCGTTTTCTTGCCTTCGACGCGATAGGGCTCCTTGAGCGTGCCGATGTTGAACCAGCCATGGGTCTGCACCGCATCCGCGATGAGACCGCCGCTGAACCTCCATTGATCCGTCAACATGACGGTTTGCGCGCCGGCCAGGACCGATTGCTGAAGACTGCTTGACAGCACGTCGTCGGGAACGAGATTGACGCAGCGCAAGCCGGCCCGGGCTGCGTAAAGGCCCCAACTGCCGGCCGCGTTGCCCGAACTATTGTGCGCGATTGTCGTGATGCCCAGCTCGCGCATACGGCTTACGGCGACGGCCGCGCCACGGTCCTTGAATGTACCGCTCGGATTTCGGCCCTCGTCCTTGATGAGGAGATTCGAACACCCGATGGATTCACCGAGCGCGGGGGCGGAAAGCAACGGCGTCCAACCTTCGGAGAGTGAGACACGGTTGTCGAGGTCATCGATCGGCAAGAGCGCCCCGTAGCGCCAAAGCGATGAAGGGCCGGTAGCGATGGACTCTTTCCCAACCCCTTGTCGGATTCTGTCGAGGTCGTAGCATGCTTCGAGGAGGCCGCCGTCCGCGCAAATATTGGCTTGCGGACGATCGGCGGGCATACGGGTGCCGCATGTGGTGCATTGAAGGTGGGTAAGATATGACATGGTGCGCCAACTTGATTTGCCGGGTATGGCGATGCGCAATCATATCAGTATTGCGGAACCGCCTCCTATTCCCGGCGGGCGGCACGATGCGTTTAGGTAAGCCGCATTTCGATCGGTCCATGCGCCCGGCTGTGGATCAATTGATCCACATAGGGATTGCCCGACTCTTCGGCGGCGCTTTTCTCGCCGCTCCAAATAATACGACCTTCATGCAGCATGGCGATGCGATCTGAAATCTGGCGCGCGCCGGTCATGTCGCTGGTGATCGAGACTGCCGTTGCCCCAAGTTTCTCGACGCAGGACGTAATCAGCTGCCCGATAACATTTGTCATGATCGGATCCAAGCCGGCGGTCGGTTCGTCGAGGAACAGGATTTCCGGTTCAGCAAAAATTGCCCGGGCGATACCGACGCGTTTCTGCATGCCACCCGACAGTTCGTGTGGATGGAGATCCACGACATCGGGTGACAGCCCGACCGTTCGCACGGTTTCACTTGCCTTGTCGCGCGCTTCACTCCGGCTGAGCCGTCCTTCTTGGAGCCGCTTGAAGGCAATGTTTTCCCAAACCGGTAGGCTGTCGAAGAGTCCTGAGTACTGGAAAAGAACGCCGAACCGGTCGATAAACTGCATCCTATCGTCGCCGGAGAAACCGATCGTTTCCTCCCCGTCGACGACGACGTTGCCCGTGTCCGGCGTCTGCAGTCCTAGAATACATTTCAGCAGCAGGCTCTTGCCGCTGCCGGACGTTCCAATCAGGACGAGCGACTCACCCGCCTTGACCTCCAGGTCCACACCTTCGAGGACATGGTTGTCGCCGAAGCGTTTGGTGACGCCGGTAAGTTTTATTTTCGGAGGATGCGTGTGGTTCATCGGCCGTGTCGGTTTGAAGTTGCGTGAACCTAGCCGCGATCCGGTGCTGTGTGCAATAGGCCAGCGTGAACGACCCATAAAGATAGGGCCGGGTGGTGTTTGCATTCGCCGCCCGACCCCATCGTTGGACTCTAAAGGAACATCTAGAGTGGATTTGGCATGTGACTATTCAGGTCCGCTATCTACTCCGTCGCCCGCGAAAATCACGTCCGTGTCGGTCAGGACCGTGACGCCGTCGTCGAAGGAATTGTAGTCGACGTCGGCAGAGGCTGCGGTCGCAGACAAGGCAATGCCCAATCCGAAGAGTGCTGCGAGTGATTGCTTCAAGACTTGGTGGGTCATGTCCACATCCTCCTTGCTGGTATTTATGAGGAAGATGATAGGATGTCCTTTTATTTGACTCACTTAAATGACTGTCAAATAGAAGTTACATTTTGGAAATGTTTGATTCCAATAGTTTCGAAAGATGTTCGGTATTGCGGTATGTTAGAATGATTATCTGAATATGTTGTTCTCAATGTCTTCAAATGTCGGTCGCGCCACCGTGTTTAATATTCACAGCGACGTGTTTATCTATAGTAATATTTAGATCGTATTGATCGAAAAGCCGTTTCGATGGCGTCGCAACGTTAGCTGTCGGCGGACGCTGCGTAGTTCACCGGCGTGGAATAGGCGGGATCGTCGTGGATTTCCCAATACAAATCCGTCAATCGTTGCGTTACCGGCCCTGGAATCGAGGTGCCGACCGAGGTTCCATCGATCTTCCGCACGGGCATGAGGCCTCCCGCCGTCGAACTGAGGAAGATCTCGTCCGCATTTTTCAAATCCGCCGCTGGAATGGGGGCGAATTCGCCTTCGATATTCAGCCTGTCGCACAGTTCGAGGACCGTCCGGCGTGTAATGCCTTCGAGGACGCCGCTGTCCGGTGAGAGTAAACGGCCGCCGAACAACGCAAAGATATTCCAGCCGCGGCCTTCCGTGATGTTACCGTCCTGATCGACGAGGACGGCATATCGGGCGTCTTTTTCATAAGCTTCGAAGAGCGCAGCGCAAAAATCCAAACGCCCGAAATTCTTAACGGTTGGGTCGACGGACTCGGTTGGGATGCGGACGACGTCGCTGATGATGACATCGCAGCCCTCTTTCATTTCCTGATCGGTCACCACGTTGTAATAGGGCACGGCCCAGGCGATGAGCCGGTTCTTGCACGTCCGAAGATCTTTGAAAGGACCGGTCGGTGTGCCGCGTGTGGCGATGACATAGACCATGGCGTCCCGCAAATCCGAATGCCGGACACAATCGTTCAGGATGCCTATCGTTTGTTCGCGATCGTATCCGAGCGTATCGAACCGGCGTTCGCCAATCGACCGGTCCCAACGGTCCATATGATCATCTAACCGAAAGAATTTGCCGTCCCGCACATGCAGCGCGTCGTAGCACATATCGGAAAGTTGGAATCCAAGGTCGGTGATGGGAATCTGCAGTTCGCCGAACGGCATATAGCGGCCGTCAATAAATCCGATTCCCTTGCTTGGCGTGGTTTCGATGTCGGGCATGCGGGTCTTCCCTGTTGCCGGTATAGGGTGCGGTTCGGTTAATGATTATGACCTTACTTTTCATGACGTGCCAATGGCGGTGCTTCTGTCAGGATGGTCATGCAGCCGAACGCAGGATCATCTGGGTGCATCGAAACAGCGCAATGACACGGTCAGTCTCGTCATGCGTGACTGTTGCATCCCAAATCTGCGTGGTTCGACCCAGATGCTGCGGGATCGCTTCGCAGAAAACCGACCTGTCCCGGGCAGTGCCCAGGAAATTGCTTTTCAATTCGATCGTCGTGAAACCTGCCGCATCCTCAGGCATGTTCTCAATGCTGCCATAGCCACAAGCCGTGTCGGCTAACGCAACCACCGTTGCCGCATGCAGGAAACCATTCGGCGCCAGGAGGTCAGGCCGAACCTGCAAACGGGCCGACACGCGTTCCCTCGTCACGTCCAGGAATTCGATCCCCAACAGGCCGGGTAACCGTCCGGCGCTCCGCGTGTTACAGGCCGCCGCCTTTTCTTCTGATGTTGCCATTAATCAGCATCCTTTCGCTTATTGCCTGAGAGAGCCGGTCGCGGGAAAGGCCCATTTAAGGGTTTATTAATCACTCTATCAGTGAATATCGCCATGCGTCCGTTTCGAACACGCAGGATCGGATAGAACGACGCGCAGGCGGCGATATGGTGCGAATTGCTCTGTTGATTACGGTGATGATGGGGCTTGGATTCTTTGGTGGACTCTTTTACGCGAGTCTTACTCAAGGGCCGGCCCCCGCGCCCATACCGGTTGCGGCGCCGGATTTCAGTGTGCCGGATTCAAAAGATGCCGCCGCCGCGGCGTCAATTTTACGTGCGCGCCAATTGCGTGATCGCCGCCGCAGCATGCGGGCAGAAGCAGCAGATTTCCTATCGGAGCTGGACGAAGCAGGGTGCACGCTCGACCCGGCAGCGCATGACCACTATGCGGATGCTGGGTCGTATTCCATGAAATTCAATTTGCCCGACGGAAGCGAGCGCAAATTCGAGATGACCGGCGCGCAATTCAAAGGCTTTGCCGTGGATGCCGCAGCGGAGTTGAAACTCAGTAACTTGGACTGCGATCAGTCCGGGCGTTATTTCCAGGTCGAGAATGATACCGTCCGCGTCCATGAGAACCGCAGGATCGAAGCACGGTTGAATGGGGAAAGCGTCGAGATCCAGCAGAAGCGAAACCTCGTCCTGAGGCAGGATGATGACGGTCGCTGGCAAATTCAAGAGATTAAGGGCGTAGCCCGCATTCAATAGCCTTTGAAATCTCGTCGCCGGACCGAGGGTTGTCGGCAACGGGACTCCGCATCGAATTCGCCGGACTTTGTGTCGCCACATCCGCCGAAATTTGTTAGATCAGACGCTACGCTGATCGTTCTGTAGCCGACGTTTGAAAACGGATATACGTTGGCCAGCGACCTAGCCCAAAATCAAAATTTTAAGCGCGACCCGAATATCGCCCGGACGTTGGTCGGTGCGGTATGGGCAACATGCCTGCGTTGGAAAGACTTGATCGTGCCACGCCGCCGACCAAAAGAACCGGAAGTATTCGATACCGCCTTCGTTGACGCGCTGTCGTCGGATTTCGCACAGCACGGCGCGGCCGCCTTGGCGCAACTCCGCACGGATGATCCTGTCTCCTACATGAAACTATGCGCCACGGTTCTGCCGAAGGCGGTTGCCGGTGCGATCGACCCCCTGGAGTCTATGACGGATGAAGAACTCCTCGACCGCGCGAAGGAGCTCGCCAAGCAACTCGGCCTTGCAGTTCGTGCGAACCCTGGCCGCGCTCGACGAAAGAAGAAACCGCAATAAGCTCGTTGGCTATTGCCCCTATCCGAAGCAGCGGGAGTTTCATGCAGCGGGTGCCAAGCATCGGGAACGATTGTTCATGGCCGGGAACCAACTCGGTAAAACGGTCGCTGGCGGATTCGAATGTGCGATGCATATGACCGGACGGTATCCGGATTGGTGGAGGGGGCGTCGGTATGATCGTCCGGTTCGCCTTTGGGCCGCTGGCGTTACCGGGGAAAGCACGCGCGACAATCCACAGCGAATCCTGCTGGGACCGCCGGCCATTCGGGATCAATGGGGTACGGGTGCGATCCCGGGGAACGCTATTGTCAATACGTCGCTCGGCCGGAACCTGGCCGATACGGTCGACAGTATTGTGGTCCGGCATCTATCCGGCGGCCTCTCGATCCTGGCGTTCAAGGCCTACGGCATGGGCCGTGAAAAATGGCAGGGTCAAACGTTGGACGGTGTCTGGTTCGATGAGGAGCCTCCACTCGACATTTATATGGAAGGTCTGACCCGGACCAACGCGACCGGTGGATTCACGATGATCACCTTCACGCCTCTGCTCGGCATTAGCGGCGTCGTGCGGCTTTTCCTCGACGCTGGGCATGGCCTGACCTCGTGACGGCGGTCCGTAATCACTTGCTCTTTCTCATCTGACACAGGAGACGGTAATCATGACGGAAAGCGTGCGGCTATTGGACAACGGGTCGGCGACCGGAGAGGCAATGGGTTGGCCCGGCGGTGCCGGCGTATTCACGGCGGCAGGGACGTTCGGCGGTGCGACCGTCAAACTTCAACAGCTCGCACCCGACGGGGTGACATGGCTCGATATCTCCGGCGGCGCCGTTGACCTAACGGCGCCGGGGCAGGGCGGATTTGTGCTGCCGGCCGGCCCGATTCGCGCGGATGTCTCCGGTGGGGCGCCTGCCGCCCTGCATGCCGTCGCGGTGCAGGTCTAACGGCGATGAAGCCTCCACCAATCGCTTTCGTTGGATCGGCCGGCCAGGCGCCGAACAGTTTCGCGGGGTCGTTCCCCGCGTCGCATGGGGCGACGGACTCTCTGGTCGGATCCAGTGGGCTGAGCGGGATTATCGACACCAATGCTGCTGCTAACGAGGTGCTGGAGACGGCTATCAACGGTACCGCGGTGGGGATCACGGCATTCGCCGCTGAGGCGGGCCACACGATCGAATATACGCTGCCGGTTAATCCTGGCGGTTTGTTTGCGATCGGGTTGAGCTCGGGCGAGGTGACCAAGGCGGCCGCACTCGATGCGGAAGCGGCCGTTAGTCATGACATTACCGTCCGGGCTACCAGTTCTTCCGGCAAGGTTAAGGAGCGTGTCTTTACCATCGCCGTGAATGATGCCAATGAATTCGGTATCGGCGCGATCACCGATGTGGATGCCGGTGCAAATGAGGTTCTGGAAAGCGCCGCGAACGGTGCGACGGTTGGCATTACGGCACAGGCGACCGACGCTGACGTGTCGGACACCGTGACTTATAGCCTGACCAACGACGCCGGCGGTCGTTTTGCGATCGACGCGGACACTGGTGTGGTGACGGTTGCGGACACCGGCCTGATCGATTTCGAGACGCAGACGAGCCATCAGATTGCGGTGCGTGCGGACAGCAGTGATCTGTCCGAGCAAGATCAGAATTTCACGATCACGGTCCTGAATGATGCTGCGGACGATGGTCTTGTGCCGGCGGTACGGTTTGATGGCACAAGCGACGCGTTACGCCGCGCGGCCAACCCGACCGGGGCCGCCGATGGCGTCGACGGTACATTCGCGATCCCGATCAAGATGATGGGCGGCGATACGACGCTGCAATACATCTGGTCGAATGCTACCGGCTCGTATATTCGAAGGAACGCGGACGGCAAGGTCGAGGCCCAGTTCGCCGACGCCGCTGGGGTGGAGCGCGCGAAGATCATCAGCACCAACACACTGCGCGTGGCGGACGGCTGGACCCTGTTGCTGGTCAACCCGGCCAATATGTATTTCGGGAACACCGATGAGACCGGCACACACACAACCGGGGCGGCGGCCAATATCGACTGGACCAGCGGGTTTAATTGGGGCGAGGACAGCGCCGCAGCCAACCGAGGCAACTTCGAGCTGGCGCGGCCGTGGCTCACCCTTGCGGCCTACGACCTGACCGTGCTGGGCAACCGTCAGGCGTTCTACACCTCGCTGACGCCGTTGACCCTGGCCGACATCAATACGGACGGCTCGGGTCCTGGCGTTACGGCGCTCGACTTCCTGTCGAACCCCTATTCGGCATTTTCGCAGAACGCCGGCAGCGGCGGTAATTTCTCGGTTGTCGGTGGGCTCACCGTAGGCACTGGCCCGGCTGGCGCGGCGTTGACGGTGCCGTCGTCCGTAAACTGGATCGCCTTTGATACCGCGGGCGGCGACTACCTGAGTTCGATAGGGCACGGCGCTGCGTCGGACGATATGATGGTTTCCGTCCGCTTCCGGCGATCTCGGATTGGCGTTACCGAGTTTATCCTGCAGAGCGTGAATTCTGCCCGATGGGAAATCGCGATCCAGGCGGATGATGACCTTCAGGTTGGCTGGCACAACAATTCCGGTGCGCTGCGTTTGCTCCATGTCGGCACCAAAATCTCGGATACCGACGAGCACCATTTGATGTTTGCGTGCCACAACGAGACATCGACGGGCGGCGTGGCGACGATGGAGGTCTATCTCGACGGGGTCGACATCACGAATATTGCCGCGAGCAATATCGGCACAGCGCAATTCGAGCCCCAGGCCCGAAACTGGCGGATTTGTGCTTCGGGATCGACTGCTGGATTTGACGGGGAGATCGCTCAATTGTGGGTCGACAATACGAAATACGACCTGACACAAGCGGCGGAACGCGAGAAATTCTACAACGGCGGCCCGGTCGATTTAGGAGCTGGTGACGGCTCTGGTCCTGGCCGTCCGCGGCCAATTGTCTATCTTCCGAACCCGGCGGCGACGCTTGGCACAAACGGAGGCGATTCCGGTGTCAACTTCACCGTCAATGGGACGCCGACCAATCGGGGTGATTGGCCGATTGTCGAAGGCCGCGCGACGTTCGCCAAGACCAACACCAATGCATCGGATAACTTCACGCTACCCGCTGGAATCGTGTCGGGCGATCGGCTGCTGCTCATCTTTACCGGCATTGTCTTCCCCACGACGAACCCACCGACAGGCTGGACGTTGCTGGCATCCTATGGCGGGTCGTCTGGTGCGCCTCGGACGGCGATCTATGTTCGGGATGCGGACGGCACCGAGGGGGCTTCTTTAACGCTCGACACGAGCTTGCGCGGTGTGTCGATTTCATATCGGATCAGTGATGCGTCGCCTGTTACTGAGTGGGAAATCACCACGACGACGGGTGGGCCGAGCACGGCCCCGGACCCGCCGAGTGAAAACGCATCATACGGTGCCAATAACACGCTTTGGATTGCGGGCGCGACGATGCGCGATCAAGGCGTGGACGTTACGGCCTTCCCGGCGAATTATTTCGATGTACAGGAAATCGGCGGGTCCGGTGGAACATCGTCTTCGGCTGGATCTGCGGAACGCAAGCTGGTTGCCGCGGCGGAAAACCCGGGCGCTTTCACGATTGGCTTGTCCAAGGATTGGGGGGCTTTCACCGTCGCGGTGAAGCCGGCAGCCTAATGCCAGCGAAATGGTTTCTTCTCAAGGATGACAGCGGGGGCGCGGACCTGATCACGCCGCTTTTGGCCGCTCTGCACACGGAGACCGCGGCGAAGATCACAGGCGATGTGATCCAGTCCGTCCGTACATGCCACTACGACGCGACCCTGAAACTCGTGAAGGCCAACGTCACGGACGCGGAGCGTGTCGGATCGCTTGCCACGCTGGCGCATGATCAGGAAGGCGTCGGAATTTTTGTCATGGAGTTCGACAATATCGTCGAGCATCAGCGATGGGCCTTCAATCAGCTCGGTGAAGTCCATCCCGAAATGGGGATAGTTCGGCAGGACTTTTACATCCAGTCCACCCACCGGCAGGACACGCCAGGCGGGGAAATCACCGCGGTTGCGGCCGGGGCTGGCGGGCGTAACGTACAGGACGCGGTGTCGTTCGAGGACTTCAACGAAATTCCCGGCCTTCCGACGCAGAACATAGACGTTATTGTGCTGGGCGATTGCTTTATGGCGGCGGAGAGTGGCTACAGCGACATCGGCCACGATCAGCTTCTCGATATTCGCGAGGGCGCGTCAGCCACCAGTCCGAACCGATATTTCTTTGACAAGGTTGGTCACCGAGGATCCTACTTCAGCACGGTCCTGCTCGCCGACAGCTTCGGAACTTGGACGAACGAAGGCGCCGACGTGTGGTCGATCACTCTTGCGGGGATCGACCCCGCCGGACCTGCGACATCCCCGAGATCGTATTTCTATCGCGATAAGCTCGACGGCGATTACGGGGTGATGCTGGCCTACGCCGACAGCGAAGCCGAGATGCAAGCGAACGAAGACTACATATGGATGTCCTCCTACGCCAAAGGCGGGACCCTCAAGGTCCACATGCCGACCGGCGTGGCTCCCAACAACCGTATTTTCGTCGGCACGAAGCAGCAAGGCGTCGGTCCTGCGATCAATCACGGACCGGACCCGCACCCGCGTTATTGCGAGTTCTACGCCGAGAAAGGGCGCGGTATTCGCCGGATCGGGGAGAAGAATTTCCCTGATGGTGCGGTCTGGTATCGTGGCCAGAGCGGTGAAGACGGCATGGATCGTCGAGGCGGGATGTACGGCATCCGGATCGAGCCGGGAACTAGGACAATCATGGGACCGACCATCTTCGGTCGGCGGCTCGCGGAACATCACAACGGCGCGTTCTACTACAATGGTCCCGGCGTTAATACGGCAGCGCCGAACAACTTCGGTATCAGCGGTGTTGAATTCCACGACTGCGTGACCGTCGACGTTGGCGGTCATCTGCCGCACATGGCCCATGGTGACGGTCACCCGGACGGTTATCAGAACGGCCCCGCGCCGAACTGCGTCTATCGCGGCAAGTATCACGCAATCCGGTGCGGCGCGCTCCACTGGTATTCCCTTGAAAACGACAATCGATCCGGAACTGTGACGCTTGGAGACGATTTCTCTGGCATCGATTTTCAGTCCGACGACTTCCTTCTAAAGGACACGGCGGCGCACTATCCGTCGGTCGGGTCAAGCTCGGCGAACGTGGGGATCCACTTGGGCGGCGACAATGATGCGATGCCGAACCTCGCAAACGTCTCATTCTTGCTGACCGGCACGATTGAGGGGAAGAAGCATGCTCTGCGCTTCAAACACCCGTATCAGGTGAGTGTCAAAGCGCGCACGCTAGGCGGTTTGGTTCTCAAAAAGGGCAGCTATCCGAACGCTGACAGCGCTGCGGTTTCCCTCTGGGTTGGGCCCCAGGTTAGATCGGTGACGCTGACGGGATCGTCCGGGAACTTCGCGGTTGGGAATAATCTAGAGGACCCGGACGTGGCCGGGCTTCCCGGTGCGACGGTCACGCGTGTCATCGGCACGCATCCGACCATCACGATCGAGTACCGCAAGGTGGCGGAAGCGATCACGCCTGAGTTCCTCAACGGTGAGACTGTGAACAACCTTGACGACACCGGTGCCGGCACGGCCAACGGGGACGCCATTGCTGTCGGGAATTGCGGCGGAAACCTGGACAGCGACGGTTACCGTTTCGAAGCCGATTGGGATGAGTGGTGGATTAGCGCCATCACGGATGCGGCGCTGACATCGGATGCGACCGTGCCGTACACCCACGGCCTGCACGTCAAAGCAGACAACCATGTCTACGTCGGGCCGACGACAGCGAAGTTCAACACCACCAAACATGGGGTGCAGGACCTCACAGCCTGGAAGATGAACAGCGACCGGGACAATGTCTATGACCCCAACAGCAGCAACTCACCGTAAAATAATCAAGGGTTGACGATGCGGAATTTACAAACAATTCTCACTTATGACATCCCTATCGAGAATTGCATTCCTCGGCGGACAATACCTACATGATGAAACCTCCGGACTAAACGGCACGCAGGTGCAGCTGCACATGTTATCTACTGGCTTGGCGCGGCGGGGGCATGAGGTTCACTACCTTGCGACGACGCGCGACAAGACGTTGGCGGCTGAGGGCGCGCACGGTATTCGGTTGCATTGGCTGCCGCCGGCTGGGCTTTTGTTCGGATGGCTGGCCGATATCCGGGCGGTGTGGAAGACGTTGGACGCCATCGAGCCGGCGGTGATCTATCAGCGCGGGCGTTCGAATTGGACCTATGCCGGCGCGGCCTGGGCGAAGAAGAACGGCGCCAAATTCATTTGGGCGAGCAACGGTGAAGATAGCTGCGATTTTTGGCGCAGCATTAAACGGACGTGGCGGTCCCCAAGGCCGCTCTGGAGGAAGGTCGTTCTTTCGGTCCTTTACTTCATTCCAGATATTCTAATCCACCGGGGTGTAAAGCAAAGTAGCCAGGTCATCAACCAGACCATTAACCAGAAGAACAGACTATTGGAGAATTACGGTAAGACGGGGATGATCCTCCCGTCCTACTTCCCGCAAACTCGATCCGATTTAGCGATTAAAGACAACGTCGTTCTATGGCTTGCGAACGCGGGGCCGGGGAAACGGCCGCATATTTTTGTGGATCTAGCCCGCGAATGCCTAGACCTGAAAGGGTGGCGGTTCGTTCTGGCGGGGCCGATTCACAAATCCCCATATGGCGAGCAACTGGTTCAGGATGCGCAACAGGTTCCAAATCTTGATGTTATTGGTGGCGTGCCGTTCGATGAGTCGGATGATTGGTATAGAAAAGCCTCTTTATTCGTGAACACGAGCGGCCCGACGTCCGAAGGAATGCCGAACGCCTTCATCCAGGCTTGGCACGCAGGCACTCCGGTTATGTCCCTGCACCACAATCCGAATTTCTGGATTTCCGATTATGAGCTCGGCCATTGGGCGCATGACGACTTCGACATGCTGGTGCGCCGGACCCGGGATTTAATACAGGACCCACAGCGCGCCGCGCGGATCTCGGACCAATGTCGCATTTTTGCCGCCGAAACCTTCGGCGATGAAAACATCATCGAGCGATACGGAGACGTATTCGCGGGATAAACGCTCAACTAATTTGCTTTAAAACATCTCGCCGCTGGACATCGGTCTCCACCGCCGAATCTAGTGATCGGCATGTTGGGAGGTGGCGGACCCAATTTGCCTCAAACCTCACCCGACGTCGGTCGAGGCTAGCTCGGATGTGGAAGCCGTGCACTATAGCGAGTTACGGTTAGTCGCATACTAACGCTGCCTTCTTGCCATCGCTACTCGCTTAAGGATCACAGCGGTTTTCAGCGAGTTGGCGAACGCGTTTTTCGTGCGCAATGCCTCACTGCTGACGTGCGTGCCATCCTTTTCACATCAACAGGAGTTTTCCCCATGAGCGGATTGTTCTCTTCGCCCAGTGCGCCCACGCCGCCGCCGCCGCCCGAGCCGCCGGAGAAGAGCGATGCGGAGGTTCAGGAGGCGGCGCTTCAGGAGCGGTTGCGGCGTGCGCGCCAGCGGGGGCGGGCAGCGAATATCCTGACCGGCAACCGGGGCGTCACCGGGGACGCGCCCGCCGCGCAGAAAACCCTGTTGGGTGAGTAGGCCATGATCGATCCGGATAAGATCATCGCGCGCCGCGACCGGCTGCGCTCGACCCGGGGCGTCTGGGAGTCGCACTGGCAGGAGATCGCCGACCGCGTGCTGCCGCGCCAGGCGAGCTTCGTCACCCGCCGCGAGCCCGGCGAAAAACGCACCCGCGAAATCTTCGACGCCACCGCCGCGCTGGCGCTGGAGCGATTTTCCGCCGCATTGGAATCGATGCTGACGCCCCGCACCCAACGCTGGCACCGGCTGCGCGCGAGCGACCCGGCGCTGAACGACCTGCCCGAGGTACGCGCCTGGTTCGACCGGGCCGAGGATATCCTGTTTGGCGCGCGCTACTCGCCGCATGCGAACTACGCGGCGCAGCAGCACGAGGTCTACATGTCGCTCGGCGCGTTCGGCACCGGGGTGCTGTTCGTCGGGCAGGACGATGCGCGCAACGGTCTGCTCTACCGCGCGACCCATCTGGCCGACTGCTACGTCGCCGAGAATTTCCAGGGCCGTATCGACACGCTCTACCGCGATTTCGAACACACCGCGCGGCAGGCCGTCCAGCGCTGGGGCGACGCCAACCCGGAGGCGATCCGCCGGGCGGCGGAGAAGGAGCCGGAGCGCAAGTTTCGTTTCATTCACGCCGTCCAGCCACGCGACGACGATGCCCGCGATGCGGCCAAGGTGGACGGCGCCAACAAGCCCTTCGCGTCGGTCTACCTGGCGGAGGAGGGCCGCACGGTCGTGCAGGAAAGCGGCTTCGACGAGTTCCCCTATATGGTCTCGCGCTACGTCACCGCGCCGCGCGAGGTCTATGGCCGCTCGCCCGCGATGACCGTGCTGCCCGACATCAAGATGCTCAACGAGATGAACAAGACGACGATCCGCCAGGCGCAGCTCGCCGTGGAGCCGCCGATCCTCGTCTTCGACGACGGCGTGCTCGGCCGGCCCGACGGGTTCGGCCTGACGCCCGGCTACATCAACTACGGCGGCGTCAACAAGGACGGCCGCCCCCTGATGCAGCCGTTCCAGTCGGGCGCGCGGGTCGACATCAGCCTCGACATGATGGAGCAGCGACGCCGCGCCATCAACGACGCCTTCCTCGTCACGCTGTTCCAGATACTGGTGGATCAGCCCAACATGACCGCGACCGAGGCGATGATCCGCGCGCAGGAGAAGGGCGCGCTGCTCACCCCGGTGATGGGCCGTCAGCAGTCGGAAGCGCTCGGCCCGATGATCGAACGCGAGATCGGACTGCTGCAGCGGATCGGCTTGCTGCCGCCGCTACCGGGCGCGCTGGTCGAGGCGGCGGGCGAGTTCGACATCGAATACGACAGCCCGCTGTCCCGGGCGCAACGCTCGGAACAGGTGGTCGGCATCTCGCGCACGTTCGAGGTGCTGGCCCCGCTCGCCGCGACCCAGCCGGACGTGTTCGACGTGTTCGACGGCGACGCCCTGGCGCAACTCGCGGCGGAGGTGAACGGCGTGCCGCAGCGCGTGCTCAACACGCCGGACGAAATCGCCCAGCGCCGCCAGGGCCGTGAATCGGCGGAGCAGATCCAAGGGCTAATCGCGGCCGCGCCGGCGGCGAACCAGGCGGCGGGTGCCCTCGAAAAAGTGGTGAATTCCGGTGCGATTGCTGAGCCGTCCTAGGAACCGCCGGCTCTCGGCGGCCTACCGCCGGGCCTTCGCCGCGCCGGGGGCGGAGGCGGCGCTCGCGGACCTCGCCCATTTCTGCCGCGCCCGACGCGCGCCCTTCGTCGCCGGCGACGCGATGGCGACCGGCGTGCTGATCGGCCGGCAGGAAGTGTTCCACCGCATCGCCCGCTACCTCAACCTCTCCGAGGAAGAGGTATGGGAGTTGATGTCAGATCGTCAGGGGGACGTATGACCGATCTTCGAAAAGGTTTGTCCGTTTTTGACGCGTTGCTTGCGCAACCACGCGCCACCGGGTTCGGGTTTCGAATCCCGATCTTTCCGCAAGCGTCAACGCGCAATCCCGATCCTCTTACACTGCTCAATTCCGGCAGGTTGCAGCCGCGGACTTCGCAAGGCTCGATTTTGTCACCGCTCAATGCTGAATCGGTTGCGAACACTCCTGCGCAAGTGTCGCTTGCCGACTCCCACCCCGCGGTGCTCCCGGTGTCGGGTCAGCAATCCAATCCAGCGATTCCACAAGGAAGGACTCTAAGTTTGCCCGGAGTGAACGCGCCAAGCGAGACGCAGACTGCGGAAAGCCCGACTGACACGAACGACGCTTTGCGCCAATTTGAGTTGCAGCGTCTAGAAGAGTCCAAGCGCCGTCGGGAAGTGAACCGAGAAATCGAAGCACTAAAAAAGGCGAAGGGCCGTAAGGTTATTGTCCGTATGGAAGAAGCTCGTGTTTTTGCAATTAGGAATAACCTTCCGGCAATCTTTAAGGTTTCCCCATCACGGCGTGGAACGGGTGCCGCTCCTTTTTACCGAAAGCACCATATTGGAGCAGAAGCAGTTCGAAAGCACGATGAGACGATTGTTCGAGAATCTAAGCGATTCGGAGTAGACCCCGATCTCGTGCGAGCAATTATGTACATCGAGAATGCGGATGGGGATCGGCTTCGCTTAGACCGGGCGGCACAGTTCGCTGGTCTGGCAGATACGTTGCTGCCCATGAATATTAATCCGACAATCTGGGAAGGTGTGGGTGGCGTGCGGGGCGAGCAATTTGAGAACCCGGAGCTCAATATTCGGGCTGGGGTCGCACTGATAAAGGCAATTCAGGATCGTATCGAGAAGCCTACCCCGGCAAAAATCGGATCGGTCTGGCAGTTCACAGGAAAAGAGAATGTCAGTGACAACGGAAAGAAGATCGAAAGGGCCATGCGAGAGCAACTCTGGATTACAGGATCGCCATTTGATGGAGACCCCGCTCCGAGAGGCCCGTAGTCCCGAAATTTGTTTTCGAGCAATCTATCTTATGACGAAGCATGGGAGTGCTCAGGGACAAGCCCATTTTTTGCGCTGGGATCCTTTCTTTTTGCATTCCGAATTGTCTCAGATTTCTTGGCAGCAGTTGATTCATGGCAATTCGGCGTTCGAAAGGCAGAAAAATGCCAGCAGAATTGCATTAAATTAACAAGATTGTGCTGTCAGGTTGTGGAGAGCAAAAACAGTATCAACCAATTTTCGGCCATAGCCGATTCAAGTATTCAAGGCATTGGTTTGCGAACACCTCGACATCCCTATCTTCGATCGTACTTATTGCTGAGCCTTTCGGCTGTTCCTCTCTATTGCGCCAGTCAAATTCTTGTCCGAATTTACGTAACGATGCACGGTTCCGTGAACCACAACTTCTGCCGAATCACGGATGTTCCACGCGGCATCCCAATGGGAGACGATCTATTTTGCGTAATTCACTTCGATTATGCACTAGTGATCATCGTCCTTGCGATTGTTGCGTTCGCGCTGTGGTCGGTGATTTTCGCCGTTGTGATCACGGCGATTTGGTTCACGCTTCGTCGTTTGCGGTTCGTTCCGGCACTGTATCCCGTTGACGGTTCGGCAACAGCTTGGGATGCGAAACATGCGCGCATCTTAGCCTCGGTATCGTTTATCGGGTCCGCACTTTTGTATTGCTTCGTCATGGAAGTGTGGAATGTCCAAAACACCATTTTGGTCTGGATGTTCGATTTTCCGTCGATGCTTTTGGCTTTTCCGCTGCTCGCGGCGATTCGGTATTTAGCTTCGAGACAATAGTTGCCTCCGGGGACAGCATTGAAATTCGCCCACTGGAAGAGAGTAATCTTATTGTTCTACGCGACAGCGCTCTCCGGCGGTTTTGTAGCGTGGGTCGTGGTTTATTCACTCGACCCTAGAGAGAACTCATTACCGTGGCTGTTTTTAATCGTGCATCCGATCCTCGTGGGCTTGTTTTCAGGTGGCGTCATGATTTTGATCCATTGCGTTTTTCGACTGCGACGGATCGTTGGGGAATATCGTGGCACTAGTCGATGTTCGGAAAAATCAATCTTCGTACCGAATGTTCTGGCGTTAGGTTTGTATTTTTTCTCTGTGGTAGGTCTCGCAGGCATCCATCAGATCTTTCCAGGCCGGTTTTGGTTTCTTGGATATAGCCCTGTGCTCTGCATATTTTTTCTCAGTCCTTTGCCAGTTGTTGCTCTGCTTGCGAGTGTGTGTCGCAGCTTTCGTAAAATTTTGTTTTCAGAGATCATGATCTGCTCCCCGGGTGCCCGGCACCAGTGAGCCAAAGCCACGTGCCGTCGCGCGGCCGTCGCCGCCGCTCGTGAGCCCGGGCCGTATCCAGCTTGCGGAAAGCCCAGTCTCGGACGAACCGACTGGGGTCGATCCGGATTCGCGGCGGCGTGCGCCACCGACCGATGCGGCGGCGGAGCGCGACGGGACGGTCCTCGACGCCGCGAAACGGATCGGCGAGGCGGCGACGAAGGCGGTCGGCCGTATTCTCGAGGAACCGCTCGGCGCATCGCGCGAGACCTTGGGGCCGCTGGTCGCGCAATCCCCCGAGGAACGGCGGGGCGTCGCCGGGTTGTTCCGGACCTTCAATGAAGTGTTCATCGGCGGTGGCAGCGTCGCGGTCGACGGCGCGTTCCGAACCATGGTCGCCCCGGTCGTCGGCGGCATCGCGGCGACCGTTCAGGCGTTGCAGGAATTGGGCGTGTCGCGCACCGCCGCCCGCCGGTTGGAACGCGATTTTTATGCCGGGGTGACGGTCCTGGGGCTCAAGTCGGGTCCGGCCTTGGGCCTGCAGCCGCGCATGCCCGGGCCGAAGCGCGTGCTGGCCGACGCAAACCGACGGGGCGTGTTCGAGAAGGCGCTCGCCGAGTTGCCATCGGACCAAATGGCGGCCGCGAAAGCCCAGTTGGAATCCGCCTTTCGCAAGGGGCACGAACTGGGCGTCAAGGCGCGGTCTGTAACCGCGCAAGATATCAGCCGGCGTGTTGGGCTAGACCGCTTGAGCCGGGAAGGCCGACAACTCTTTGACCGTGTCGCCCGAAAGCTGGGCAAACAACCGACCCCGTCGGTTTTCGAGAAACTGGCGAAGGAAGGCATCCCGACATCCCAGAACATCGCCGAGGGAAGGGCGGCGATTCAGCATGCGTTGTTGGCTCGCACGTCCGTACCCGCCGCAATGTATCGGCCCGACGTATGGGAAATCACATTTGCGTATAATCACAATGGGGCCGGGTTGGCCCACATGATTTCTCGACGAAGTTCGCAAGGCCAGGATGCTTTGGACTTTGTTGTGAACACCCTACCGGAAGTCCTGGCTAAGGGTAATTTGCATTCAATGTATACATCTAAGATCGGGGATCGACGAGCGAACATAGTTTATCGTGGGAATCTCGCCGTTTTGAGCTTGATCAAAAATCAACGGCGTGAGACTTGGGCTCTTACAGGTTTTCAAAATAGAGATTTTAGAAAACGAAGCGGGAAAACGCGATTAGGGCCGGATCGGCGAAAACCGAAATAGTCCCGGTGGCAAAGGGAGGGTAAGCCTCCAATGCAATGCCTACGCACAATAACCCGTCTGATAAGATTAATGTGGGAGCGGGACCAAGAGTGATATTATGTTCCTGTTTTGTGCCGGGCAAGAAAATCCGCTGCAATATTGAGGTTCGATAGTCCCGATGGCATCCGGGGGTTAGCCCCAGCCATACTTGGCTTAGTTTCCTAAGATGCCTACGCACAGGCGGACCTCATTTCAGCCAGACTGTGGGAGCGGGACTACTATTGAACCTAGGGTCCGGTTCTTCTCGACTCAATCTAAAGCGCGGTGTTGCCGGTAGTCGGCTAAAGCCGGACCGATCCTTACTCACAACAAGGTGTAGATATGCAAGATGATGCGGAAACTCTTCCGGCGGCGACGCCGGAGGGTGCGATGCCCGATGGCGGTTTGGATGACGTGGCCGAGTGGGACACGGGGGCCGATGACGATCTCACCGGCGACTGGCTCTCCGGCCTCGACGACGACAGCGCCGAATTCGTCCGCACCAAGGGGTGGGAGGATTTGGACGCCGTCGTCCGGTCCTACCAGAACCTGGAGAGCATGCTGGGCAGCGATCGCGCCGGGCGCACGCTGACCCTGCCGAAGGACGAGGACGACGCCGAGGCCTATGCGGAAATCTACGACCGGCTCGGCCGGCCGGAGGCGGCGGCGGGTTACGCCCTTGAGGCGCCCGACGGCATGGCGATCGACGAGCCGATGATGGACTGGTATCGCGAGGCGGCGCATGCGGCGGGGTTGTCGGCGCGACAGGCATCCGCGTTGTTCGACGCGTGGAACGGGATGGCGGTGGAGCGGGTGGCGGCGATGAATCAAGACAAGCAGGCGGCGCAGGACCAGGACATCGAGGCCTTGCGCGAGAAATGGGGCGGCGCTTTCGACCGCAAGGTCGCGGCGGCGCGACAGGCGGCGCGGCGGTTCGGCGGCGAGCAATCGGCGGCGCTGGAGGAAGCGCTCGGGCGCGCCGGCGTGACGGAGTTCCTGGCCGGGATCGGCGAGGCGGTCTCGGAGGATGCCCTGCCCGCGGGCGAGGGCCGCAATAGTTTCGGCCTGTCCCCGGCCGAGGCGCGCGCCAACTACGAACAGCGCAAGCGCGACCCCGGCTTCGTCGCCGCCCTGCAGGACGCGGCGCATCCGGGCCACGCGGCGGCCAGCGCCGAGCGTGCCCGCTACCTCGCCGCCATCTGGCCCGCGCAATAGGCCGGCGTCTGTCCCATCCATCCGCATCGGCCGGGGTGCTGCGGTCATGAGCCGGCACGTCACCCGGATGACGCTCTGGGATGTCGACCATCTGACCGAGGCCGATCGCCAGCGCATCCTCGACAGCTATCCGCCGCACGAGCGGGACGCGCGCGCCAAGGGGCTGCCGCAGCTCGGCTCGGGCCGGATCTTTCCCGTGGATGAGGCGTGGATTTCGGTCGACCCATTCGAGACTCCGCCCCACTGGCCGTTGCTGGGCGGGATCGATTTCGGATGGGACCATCCGACCGCCGCGGTGCGCATCGCCTGGGATCGGGATGCCGACGCCGTCTACATCACCCATTGCTATCGGGTGCGGCACGCGACGCCGGTCGTCCATGCCGCCGCTCTCAAGGCGTGGGGCGTCATCCCCTGGGCCTGGCCGCGCGACGGGCTGAACGACACGGCGGCGGGCGAGAACCTGGCGCAGCAATACGGCGACCAAGGTCTGTCGATGCTCTCCGATCCGGCGGCTTTCGAGGATGGCGGCAACAGCGTCGAGGCGGGGCTGATGCAGATGCTCGACCGGATGCAGACCGGCCGCCTCAAGGTCTTCGCCCATCTCGCCGACTGGTTCGACGAGTTTCGGCTCTACCACCGCAAGGAGGGGCGCGTGGTCAAGGAGTACGACGACCTGATGGCCGCCACCCGCTACGCCCTGATGATGCTGCGCCACGCCCGCGTCCCGGCGGCACACCGCCGGCCACGGCAGGCGCGCGCGGCGTGGCGGGTGTTGGACGGGTGATTGCAATGCATCGTGATGAAAGGAGTTAGGTTCGGATGACCTCATTGTTTGAAAGCCCGTCGTCACCCCCGTTGGCTACCCGAACAGGCGGGACTCCCGCGTCACAACGGCCGAACCGGGTGCCATCCGATAGTCTTCTGACACAGAGCGCTGCGGTAGTTGATCAAGTGCGTTCATCGCCTAGCGCAACGTCGGCAAATTCCGTGTCCGCCAAGTCGAGCGGACCAAGACCGTTACTTGCGCAGGCGAGATCGCAGAGTGGTTCCGGCGGGGCGTCGGCGGGATTATCGTCGAACCGACCCAGACAACTGCTCCAGAGATATGAACGCAATCTTGGGCCTCGCGAGGGCGGCACAGCGAACCGTCCATTGTCGAGTGATCCAGCTGGATTGACCCATAAAGGTATCTCGCAGCGATTCCTTGATAGGCTCCGAAAGAATAATCCAAAACTCGGACTGCCAGCCGATCCACGGCAACTTTCGCCGAAGCAGCGTTCGGAGATTCTGAAGCGCGAGTTTTTCGACCGGGCGAACGTTCCAAAGGTCGCTGCGGTCCCTGGGGTCATGCGGCAGGCGTCGAAACTGCCCGAGCAGTTATTCGATTCCGCTGTGCAACACGGCCCGGAAAGAGCTGGAAAGCTGCTGCAGGAATCGTTGGATAAGGTGCTAGGAACCGATCTGCGCATCACGAAGAATGGCAAGAAGGAACATGACGGTATTGTCGGTCCGAAAACGCGCTCGGCCATTGCTGAAGCGGTACGGCGGAACAAACTGCGTGATGTAAACAACGAGATGGCCGTTCGACGCGAGCGCTTCATGCGCGGACGGTCGAACTTCAAACCCAATCCCGGCTGGATTCCTCGCGCTCGATCGTTCCTAATGCCGTAGGTCTCATTCAGCCTTTGTTACATCATTGTTCTCTATCGTGAGGTCTGGATGTATTCAGAGGCGTTCGACGACTGCCGCCGTGATCTGCCATGAGATATCCCTCCGGTATTCTCAAAATATCCATGATTTGTTTGTGATATTCACCAGACATATGCGAACTCGAATTTGGATTATGGACATGAGGTGACCCATGGACTTGCGGATGCTCTTACTTGCGGTCGCCGCTTTGATTGTTTCTCTACTTTTTGCCGCCGTTCATGCGGAAGAGCCGCGGACAATTTATGCTCAGTCCTTTGACTCGCTCGCCCACGATAGGGGAGCTATCACGTCGCTTGGCGTATCAATCCGGTCAATTAGATATTTTGGAAAACAGAACCCGAACGAGGATTTGCCTGATGATCCGAGGCAGCTCACATCGCAACAACGGTCGGATATTAGAAAAGGTGAGTTTTTCGATCGTCAGAGGATTCCCGAAATTGCGGCGATCCCCGGACTGATGGATCGGGTTCCGCAATTGGCGGAACAGCTTTTCGACGCATCCGTGTTCCACGGCCCAAAGATCGCAGGCGCATTGTTGCAGCGGTCCTTAGATACGGTTTTGGGAACGGACTTACGGACCATGAGGATGGGGCGTAAATTTTATGATGGAATCGTAGGGCCCAAGACCCTCGCGGTGATCCGAGACGCCGCGAGACAGAACAAGCTTCGGGACGTCAACAACGAAATGGTGGCTCGGCGCGAGGTATCGGAATTCAGGAACAATCCGGGATGGTACAAACGCACGCGGAAGTTTCTGATTCCCTAACGCGATTGGCCAAAAGGCGTGGCTTTCGTTTCAACGCTTCGGGTTTTTGGCGCTGGGTACTACCTGTTCTTCTTGCAATGTTTGAATGGCAACTTGCCGGATCATCGTCCGGATCATGTCCTCCAATAATTTGGAATGCGTTGGCAGATGCTGGGCGAACCACATGCTTCCGCAGGACATGCCGCAGTGCTCGTTGTCGTTATAGATCATCCAGTATAGGCGATGCACGGACGTGCGGAGATTGTCTAACTCCTGCTTAGCCTCGGCGCGGGAAATGAAGCTCTCGCCGAACTTGAGCGTATCGAGGAGTTCGATCACTTTCTTTTCGAGGCATACGCTCGTCCAGACATGCCCTTCGCGCATGCGCGAATTGACGCCGCTCTCGCGGTCTTCTTTCGATACCGCCCAGCATGCGTCGATGATCGCTTGCGGATCGGGCAGGTCCGGTGCGGGTAAGCCACCGGCGGTGGTTGGCGAAGAAAACGCGGTCACAATTGGCAGCAGGGAGAGCAACAGCAAGCGTCGCATGCGCAGTGGTCCTTTTTGAAGTGTAATGCAGAGTTGCGCAAGTTGATCTATTGATTCAACTTAATTGTGGACAATTGAGGTGTGACCTGCGGTCATTTCGTGGCGCGCTGATGGCCGCGCAGAGCAGTTGACTCGATGAGGTTGGCTACTCTTACCGCTCAAAGCGACGGAAGGAAAAACACTCCAATGGCTTCATTGTTTGAGAGCCCGGCATCACCGCCGATGTTGCTCCGATCCGACAGAACTCCCGCCTCGACGCGGGCGGCCGGATCAAATCCGGTATCGGTTGGGGGTAGGGGCGGCGGGTCGATGCCCATGGGATCACCGGGGCCGGGTTCACTGCTTGCCGGGGCTCGGCAAGTGAACCGGTCCAACGGCGCGCTGCCTGGTTTGCCGCCCGGTCGATCCGAGCCGTTGTTTCAGAATGCCGGGCGCGATCTCGGCCGGCCGCTTGGGTTCAGCCGCCGCATCCCCGTGATGCCGCCGCCGCCGCGATTTTTCGACGGCCTTTCGGATTTGCTCGGCCTTGAGCGGCAACCAAGTCCTTTGCGATCCCCGGCACCGAGCCTGCCGACCAGCGCCGACGGATTGCCGGACACACCGGCGTCCAGAAATACGCAGCTTGCGGAGAGTCCGGTTGCCGACAAGCCGTTCGAGCGCATCGACGGGAAGTTGGATCGTGCCGCGGTTCTGAATCCCGGCCCTCCGACAACGAAACCGGTCGACGAATTCGATATGTATCGCAAACTCGATTTCGATCCGTCTGGGGCGTCTCGAAACACTGCACTGTTGGGTGTCTTGCCAAGTACACGTTCAATTTTATCAGCAGCGGAGGAAGCGCGCTTAGCGTCTAGAAAAAGGTTTCCGAATCTCAAACGTCTGCATAACAATGATGGCGACGCATATCGTCATGCGTTATTCAGCTATAAGCTGACAAAAATGATTGGCGCATTTCATGCCAAACGATTCCTGGATGGGCACGAAATTTCCAATCGCAACGCCGATCCAGGTGAGCGATTGATGGATTTGTTCAACAACAATGTTGGGCGTCGGCTGGCAATGGACCCGAAAAACCGAAATCGTGCCGACGACGAGGTTGTGATGGAGGCATTCCGTCGTGGCGAATTACAGACGGAGGTCTTTAAGATGCTTCCATCACCCTCTGGTACGCTTCGTCGTCAACATTCTCCGTTTGGCGGTTCGATCATCCGCGAGTGAGATATCTATGTTGCGTCGCCGACCTCTCGTAACATTCTTTGTCGTTTGTATTTTGGTCAATATTGGCATCGTCGCGCTGCCCTGCGAGACATTCGGCGTCAAATTCACCAACACCGAGCGCGAGCCGGTTTTCGTTCGGATTTCTCTCGACAACATCGACCGTTTTCCGGCTCGAGACGTGATCTGGTCAGGGACGGTGGTGGGTGGGGCCACTGAATTCGTCTCGACGTCCGAGACCATACGCGGAGACGGCTTTACCTACGAATTTTACTATCCGGCTGCCGGTCAAGTGGAATGGAGCAACCAAGGGTGGGCCATGTTTCCATTTTTCCCGAAGTTTAGCGGTCCATTCGACGTGCGCTTATCTTTACAGGGACCAAAAGATGCGACGCGTTACAAACACCCGTTCATCGATGCATTTGACTCCGACTTTTGGAAATCCTTCGCCGTATTGGGCGTGTGGTACTACCGAGATGTGAAGTGTCTCGACTGTTTCTTTCTGCGCCGGTTCCGCGATTGATCGGCACGACGGATAACCGGTCGGCCGTTGGGATATCCGCCACAAACCGGCCCCTTTCGACCCCTAGTTCAAAAAAGCCCGGACAAGCCCACGTTCAAACGGGCCCCGGCTGACCGCGGGAAAGACCGCCGCCGCGCGGGCGTAAAGCGCAGGATCGGGTCCGTCCGGCCGCTCCTGCCTCCGGCATCGCCGGCGGCAGGGGCGGCCGACCCCAGGGCGGGCAACCCCTCCGAACGCGCAACCTTTCTTGCAACAGTTTGGAGGACCTCATGTCCAACGACGTTATCGTCGCACGCAGTCAGGCCTATACCGACAGCGTGCAACTCCTCCTGCAGCAGCGCGGCTCGCGGTTCCGGGCGGCGGTGATGGAGGGGCACTATCGCGGCAAGGCCGCCAAGGCGGTGGAGCAGATCGGCGCGGTCAGCGCGCAGAAACGCACCACCCGGCATGGCGACACGCCGCTCATCGAAACGCCACATGCGGCGCGCTGGGTCTATCCCACCCATTACGAATGGGCCGACCTGATCGACGATCAGGACAAGCTGGAAACCATCGTCGAGCTGACCAGCCCCTATTCGATCAACGGGGCGGCGGCGATGAGCCGGGCCATCGACGACGAGATCGTGCCCGCCTTCTTCGGCGATTCCCGCACCGGCGAGAACGGTGCCGCCAGCACCGTCTTCGACACCAACCAGGTGGTGGCGGTCGACGAGGGGGCGACCGGGGCGACCGGCCTGAACGTGGCCAAGCTGCGGGCGGCGAAGAAACTGCTTATGGCCAACGAGGTCGATATCGACAACGACCCGCTCTATGTCGCGCTCACGGCGGAACAGCATGACGACATGCTGAACGAGATCCAGGCCGTCTCGCTCGACTTCAACACCAAGCCGGTGTTGGTCGACGGGCGGATCACCGCCTTCATGGGCTTCAACTTCGTCCACTCGGAACGGCTCGACGTCGACGGCGGCGGCAACCGGCGCTGCCCGGCCTGGGCCAAGTCCGGCATGCATCTCGGCGTCTGGAACGACATCGAGGGGCGCGTCACCGAACGCGACGACAAGTCCTTCGCGACCCAGGTCTACGTCAAGGGCACCTTCGGGGCGACCCGGGCCGAGGAAGGCAAGGTCGTCGAAATCAAATGCGACGAAAGCTAAGGAGGGCTGATCCATGGCAGTGGTAAGCACGAAGTCTTCGCTGGTTCAGAACTTCGAAGCGAAGCCGAACCAGTTCAATCCCGCGGCGCTTCTCTATGGGCGGCGCCGGGGCATCGTCGGCACGGTCGCCGTCGCGGCGAGCGATGACGACGGGTCGACCTACGTTCTCGCGCCGGTCCGGTCGTCGTGGACGATTCCGTCGATCCGTCTCTACAACGACGCGATCACCGGCGGCACCGGCTACGACGTCGGCCTCTACGATTCGGGGCTGACGGCGGTGAACGACGCCGCCTACGCCGCGACGGTCAGTCTGGCGTCGGCGTCGACCGACGGCGTCGAGGTCGCGTTCAACGCCCGCGACATCACGAGGATCGGGCAGAAGGTCTGGCAGGATGCCGGTCAGACCGCCGATCCGATGGTTTGGTATTACCTCGTCCTCACGGCCGATGTCGTCGGCACGGCGGCGGGCGATATCGCCTTCGACGTGACGGTGCTGGTCGACTGACCTGTCGCGGCCTTCGGGCCGCGTTTTGTTTCTCTCCCTGACCTTTGGCGGGGCGGCGCGTTTTGCCGTCCCGCCTTTCCTTTATGCGGAAGGATTTTCGATGGCTCTGTTCTTCGGTAGTGGGGCGGTTTCCTGATGCCGCGGATTCCGATCCTGTGGGGCGATGTGTCGGCGGCGCATGCGGCGGAGGATCCCTTCGGACCGCTGCACCCGGCGCAGGCGGACGG